>ERZ1645189.105-NODE-105-length-19962-cov-6.742452_pt1 | contig 19962 bp, 18 predicted proteins | sample MGYA00575350_ERZ1645189 | MGnify/ENA primary metagenome ERZ1645189 (study PRJEB40845, sample SAMN11283421) | freshwater sediment metagenome | isolation source: river sediment | host: Sediment | place: India: Jajmau, Kanpur | collected 2015-12-17 ...
CTAAAAGATGGTGGGTGGTAACTATGCAGTTACTGGTTGGTGCCGGATTGGCCGGTGTAGCATTTACAGTACCTGCCAGTAATTTTTTCCAGCTGACTCTGGCTGTTTTCTGGCTTATCGGTTTTAGCTCAGCAACTCACGATATTGCAGCTGATGGTTTTTATATGCTTGCTTTGGATACCCATAAACAGGCTATGTATGTGGGAATAAGAAGCACTTTTTACAGAGTTGCAACTATTGCGGGTCAAGGTTTACTTATTATGGTTGCCGGAGCTCTTGAATCTTCCACCGGCCTCACCCCGCTTGAACTTAATATTAATGCAGGGCCAAACTATTCTAATACTGCCACCATTCCGGCAGATAGCTTAATATCAAATCCTTATGTTGGAAATCAGACTGCTGAATTTACTTTTGATATATACCCAAAGGAGATTACTATAGGTACAAGGCCAATATCTACAGATTCAGCATTGATGCTGAAACATTTTGTAGCAGATCAGAATACACGAAATGGTTTCATACCTAAAGAGGGAGCAGTTGCTGTTAAACTTGACAGTGAAAAGAGTTCCTGGTGGACAGAGAGTGTCTCGGCACCGTTAGCAAGTTTTATAAGACACAACTTTGGAGAGGAGAGAAATATTTCTGAAGTTCAGCAATATAGCGGAGGACAGGCACTTGTTGCAGTTAGAATTACCAAAGCTCCTGCTCATGGTGAAAAGATAGTTTTAAATACCTCGTTTAATAAAGGAGATAAAAGTTTATTTCTTGCTCAGGGCGAGAGGGTTGAGTTTACAAGTGAGAACTGGACAAAGCCTGCTTATATTCTTATTCAGGCAGATCCAAAACTGGATCAGGATGCGTCTGCAACTTTTAAAGGTTTATCTGGTAATATTTCATTTGCATGGTCTTTAACCTTCTTTATACTTGCAGGGTTGTTTGTTGCATTTACACTGTACCACAAATTTATCTTGCCTAAGCCTGAAGATGATAAACCGGCAAATAATGTAACAGCTTCAAATATTTTAAAGGAGTTCTTTGATACTTTTGCATCTTTCTTCAAGAAGAAGTATGTTCTCAGTGCAATCGCTTTTATGTTGCTTTTCAGATTTTCTGAGGCTCAGCTTGTTAAAATGATAACACCGTTCCTGCTTGATCCAAAGGAACTTGGAGGTTTAGGACTTACAACAGGGTCTGTTGGTATGGTATACGGAACTGTTGGCATTTTGGGCCTTACTCTTGGGGGTATTATTGGTGGCATTGTTGCAGCTAAGGGTGGTTTAAAGAGGTGGTTATGGCCTATGGCACTAAGTATATCTTTACCAACATTTGTGTTTGTTTATCTATCAGTTTATCAACCCGACAGTCTGTTTTTTATTAATCTCAGTGTTTTTATTGAGCAGTTTGGGTATGGATTCGGCTTTACTGCATACATGTTGTACATGATATATTTTGCTGATGGTAAACACAAAACAGCACATTATGCAATATGTACTGCCTTTATGGCTTTAGGAATGATGATTCCGGGTATGTTTGCCGGATGGTTGCAGGAACTTCTTGGCTACAAGAACTTCTTTATTTGGATAATGATTTGTTACGCTTTAACATTTATAGTTACCGCTCTTATTAAGGTAGACTCTTCATTTGGGCGTAAAGAATCAGTAAAGCCTTAATCAAGAATTACTTATTTTAATTGTTATGAAATTATTTAAATACATTATACCAATTATTCTGCTTATGCTTCCAATAACGGGAGCATCTCAGAACATTAAAACCGGCTTAGAGGTTCTCAAAGCCTCAAACTTTAAAATCCTTGAGGGCAAAAGAGTGGGACTTATAACAAATCCTACAGGTTTTGACAACAATCTCAAATCTACCATTGATGTTCTGCATGAGGCAAAGAATGTTAAACTGGTTGCTTTGTTCGGCCCTGAGCATGGTGTGAGAGGAGATGTTCACGCCGGTGACAAAGTAGAGAATATGACAGATTCCAAGACTGGACTTCCTGTTTTTTCACTCTACGGAAAAACCAGGAAAGCTACCCCTGAAATGTTAAAGGATATCGATGTACTTGTATATGATATTCAGGATATCGGAAGCCGTTCATTTACCTATATAAGCACAATGGGGCTTGCAATGGAGGCCGCAGCTGAAAATAATATTGAATTTATTGTACTAGACAGACCAAATCCGCTGGGAGGAGAGAAGATTGAAGGCAATCTTACTGAAGATGGATTTATTTCATTTGTAAGTCAGTTTAAGATCCCTTATATATATGGCCTTACATGCGGAGAATTGGCAGTTATGCTTAACGAAGAGAATATGCTTGGTAAAAAGTGCAAGCTCTCAGTAGTTGAGATGGAGGGGTGGAAGAGATGTATGACATTCGATGAAACAGGGCTTCAGTGGGTTCCTTCATCACCTCATATTCCTCAGCCAATCAGTGCTATTGCCTATCCAATTTCAGGAATTTTGGGTGAGCTTGGCTATATGTCTATTGGAGTTGGCTATACAATTCCATTTCAGATGTTTGCTGCCGAGTGGGTTGAGGCAGAAAAGCTTGCAGAGAGGCTCAATAGTTATGAGTTGCCGGGATTGATTTTCCGACCATTGCACTTGAAACCTTTTTATGCAGTAGGGGTAGGTAAAAATCTCCAGGGCGTACAGGTTCATGTTATGAATTATAAAAATGCTGCTCTATCAGATGTGCAGTTCTGGGTAATGCAGGCTGTTGCAGAGCTGTGGCCTGAAAAAGCTGTTTTTGCAAATGCAAGCGAGGGCAGATACAGAATGTTTGACCAGGTTTCCGGCAGTGATCAGATAAGGCTTCGCTTTTCAAAGAGACATAAATTTGAAGATATAAAAGAATACTGGTACAAGGATGTAGAGTCATTCAGAAAACTATCGCAAAAATACTACCTCTACAAATAACATAAGGTAATTATAAAAAAGCCGCATCCATACAGGAATGCGGCTTTTTTTCTATCTTTATGCCATATACACTATGATTATGAATAGACAATTAAGATCTTTTTTATCTTTTATTGGTTTTATGGTTATATCCCTTGCGGCAGGTGCCCAAACCAATGAAATTCATAATGAAGCACATAAACAGGCTGTTGAAATTCATAATAAGGCTCACGAGCACGCGGTAGAGACCCACAAACAAGCTGTAGAGACCCACAAACAGATTGCAGAGGATCAGAGAAGGGTTGTTGATAAGAACAAAAAGGCTATCAAAAGGGACAAAAAGAGCAAAAAGTCTAAAAAGAGGTAAATCCTCTCTTTAATCTGGATAAACCATCCTCAACTCTGGCTTTATTTGTTCCAATATTCATTCGGAAGAACCCCTCTCCCTCAGATCCAAATGCAAGTCCGTCGTTCAGCCCGAGTTTTGAAATATTCAGGAGGCGGTTTCTCACCTCTTCGTGAGTATATCCGGTTTTGCGGAAATCGAGCCATAGGAGAAACGAACTTTGCGGTTTAAGGAAAGTTACTCCCGGAACCTCTCTTTTAAGAAAGTCGAAAGCAAAATCAATGTTCTTCTCCAGATATTTTGTTAGCTCTGCAAGCCACTCTCCTCCATCTTTGTATGCAGCAGCCATTGAAATATGGCCAAAAAGGTTCCCAAGATCAAGGTGAAATCTTTTTAGCTCTCTGTTATAACTCGCCATCAAACTATCGGAGGAGGAGACAATAACTGAATTAAGCATTCCGGCCACATTGAATGTTTTACTGGGAGCCATAGCAGTGATTGTATTATCCGCAATCTCTGGGGACATTGTTGCCATAACTGTATGCTTGTTCCCGTAAAGAGAGAGATCAGCATGAATCTCGTCTGAAAAAATGATTGTGCCATATTTACAGCAAAGATCTCCCATCTTTTTTAACTCCTCCGGGCTCCAAACCCTGCCTAGCGGATTATGAGAATTGCAAAGAATAAAAATCTTGATTCCTTCAGCAAGTCTATTCTCAAAATCTGCCCAGTCAATTTCCCATCCACTATCTGTGTTTATTAAAGGACTCTTAACGAGTGTGCGGTTATTTTCAATTACAATTGCATGAAATGGCGGATATACAGGAGTCTGAATAAGAATTTTGTCCCCCTTTTCAGTTAGCGCGTTTATCGCCAGTGGCAAGGCTGCAACTATTCCAGGTGCAGATGAAATCCACTCGCGTCTGAGGCTCCAGTTGTATCTGCTCTCTACCCATTCAATGAATGAATCCACAGAATCGGCAGAGCGAAATCCATATCCGTATACCCCATGTTCAGCAGCATCTCTTACCGCTTTTAAAACGGCAGGTGCTGTCTGGAAATCCATATCTGCAACCCACATAGGAAGAATATCATCTCTTCCGAATACCTCATTCAAAGAGTCATACTTGACGGAGAAGCTTCCCCGTCTATCTATTTGTTCGTCAAAATTGTACATAGTTTTCTATCTGTATTTTACAGCTGTTCCGGCAGCTGTGACCATTAACATTGAACCTCCAACTGTTTCGTAATCAAGGTCAATGGCAATTATTGCGTTGGCTCCCATAGCCATAGCCTGGGCTGTAATCTCTTTCAGACACTCCTCTTTGGCCTCCTTTAATACCTGTTCATATGAGCCTGATCTTCCTCCTACTATATCTCTGATTCCGGCCAGAAAATCTCTTACTATATTAGCCCCTATTATTGTCTCTCCGGAAACAAGTCCGTAGTAGTGTTCAATTACTTTACCCTCTATTGTGGATGTTGTTGTTAATAACATGGTTTGTAGAATTATATTAATTACTTTTTATTCTCTTTTGAGTATAGTGAGACCAGGTTAATAATTACCTCTGTTGCTTTCTCCATACTCTCTGCTGGGATATACTCAAACTTGCCGTGAAAGTTATGCCCACCTGCAAATATATTAGGACAAGGCAGACCCATAAACGAGAGTCTGGCTCCGTCAGTCCCACCTCTTATTGGTTTAATTTTAGGTTTGATACCAGCCATCTCCATTGCTTCAACTGCTTTCTCTATAATATGATAGTGAGGTTCAACCTGTTTTCTCATGTTATAGTACTGATCTTTCAGTTCAAGAGAAAAAGTGCCATCACCATATTTCTTGTTTAGAAAATCAACACACTGACTAATCAAAACCTTTTTTGACTCAAATTTATCCAAGTCATGATCTCTGATTATGTATTGGATATTAGCTTTTTCAACAGTTCCGTCAAATCTGATAATATGAAAAAAACCTTCGTATTCTGTAGTGTATTCAGGCCTTTGATCTACAGGAAGCATTGCATTAAGTTCAGTGCCGAGGATTATTGCATTAATCATCTTATCCTTTGCATAACCGGGATGGATATTTCTTCCCTGAATAAAAATCTTTGCAGAGGCGGCATTGAAGTTCTCGTATTCCAATTCTCCAATCTCGCCTCCATCTAGAGTATACGCAAACTCCGCTCCAAATTTTTCCACATCAAATTTGTCAACACCCCTTCCTATCTCTTCATCAGGAGTAAAGCCGATTTTTATTGTCCCATGGCTAAATTCCGGATGGGTCATGATATATTCTGCAGCAGTCATAATCTCGGCTACACCAGCCTTATCGTCAGCTGCCAGGAGCGTGGTGCCGTCTGTTGTAATTAAAGTCTGACCCTTATATTTAAGCAGTTCGGGAAAATCATCAACCTTCATTACAAAGCCTAACTCTTTATTAATAATAATGTCAGAGCCATCGTAGCTTTTAATGATTTGAGGTTTTATATTTGCCCCAGAAGCATCAGGAGCACTATCCACATGGGCAATAAATCCAATTGCAGGGACATCCTCACCCTCCGGAAGATTTGACGGGATTGTAGCCATTACATAGCCCCACTCATCAAGTTCAGCATTATTTATACCCATCTCCCTTAACTCCTTTACCAACAGCCTGGACAAATCAAGTTGCTTTGAAGTGCTGGGTTGGCTTTCTGACTCGGGATCGGATGCTGTGTCAATTGAAATATATCTCAGAAATTTCTCTAAAACTTTCTCTTTCATAATAAAGTATGTTGTTATCAAAATTAATTTACGGTGCCGTTACATTATAAGCAGGCTTAGACCCATAACAGCCATACCGGCAATTACACCAATAATAGCAGGATGGTGTTCTCCGTATTTCTCTGCAGTAGGCAGAAGTTCGTCAAGTGAAATGTACACCATGATACCTGCAACTCCTGCTAAAATTACCCCCATAAATGATTCGTGGAAAAAATATGAGAGCATAAAATAGCCAAAAACAGCACCAAGTGGCTCAGCCAATCCTGAAAGAAGAGAGTTCCAAAAAGCCTTTTTCCTGCTTTTTGTTGCGTAGTATATTGGAATAGCAACTGCAATTCCTTCAGGGATATTGTGAATACCAATTGCAACTGCTATTGTTGCACCAAGAGCAGGATCATTCATTGCACTGACAAAAGTGGCAATTCCCTCGGGGAAATTGTGAATTGCTATAGCAAAGGCAGACATAAAACCAAGCCTCATCAGCCCTTTGTCTCTGTTTTCTCCATTAATCTTGTTGATAGAGAGATCTCCCGGTTCATGAGGGTTTTCATAAGAGGGCACAAGATAGTCAATGATGGCAATCAGGGCTATACCCCCAAAGAAAGCAAGAAGAGTATAGAAGTTTCCTGGTTTTTCACCATACAAAATTCCTAGTTGCTCCTGTGCGTCTGGATAGAGCTCTACGAGAGAGATGAATATCATCACCCCGGCAGAAAATCCCAGCGAAGCAGCCAGGAACTTTGGGGAAAATTTCTTGTACAAAAGTACTATCCCACTTCCGATGGCTGTTGATAGACCTGCAAATAGCGTAAGCGCAAAGGCGGTTATATAGTTTCCTTCCATATCAGATTATATAATTAATCCTCTCTCTTTGCTCTGAGGCTATCCCAGGCAAGGTAGAAGATAATAAGCAGATACATTCCAAGAGCCAGAAGTTCTCCTCCGCTGGACCCCATCCACTCGGTATTAAGCAGATTTATTCCGCCAAAGCGAAGAACAGCGCTTACTACTCCCATCAGGGCACCTCCGGCAATAAAACCTGATGCTAGCAGAGTCCCTCTATCTTTGCGGGCAGTATTAAGTGCATCATCTTTGCTTCTTGTTGAGACGAACCAGGCAATGGCTCCACCGGCAAGAAGGGGAAGGTTGAGTTCAAGAGGGATAAACATCCCAAGAGAGAATGCAAGTGCAGGAATTCCAAAGAATGTGAGGGCAATTGAAATAATTGCTCCAATCCCGTAAAGAACCCATGGCGCTCCACCTCCGGACATCAAAGGCTCTATTACTGCCGCCATTGCGTTGGCCTGTGGGGCAACAAGTGCATGTTCTCCAACAAACCCATATGTTTTGTTAAGAATCATCATAACACCACCTACTGTTGCAGCCGCTACCAGAGTTCCCAGAAATTTCCACTGCTGCTGTTTTGCAGGAGTGGTTCCCAGCCAGTAACCAATTTTAAGGTCAGTTATAAAAGCTCCCGATACAGAAAGAGCAGTACATACGACACCTCCAATAATAAGAGCTGCTGTCATTCCCGCTGTCCCTGTAAGACCGCTTGCCACCATAACAACTGAGGCCAGTATTAAAGTCATAAGGGTCATTCCGCTAACCGGGTTAGTACCTACGATAGCAATTGCATTTGCAGCAACCGTAGTAAAGAGAAATGCAATGATTGCAACAACCAGCAAAGCTATAACAGCATGGAAGAGGTTATCCACAACTCCAAAGTAGAAGAATATGAATGTTGCTGCAAGTGCAAGCATAATTCCTATTGCAATAATCTTCATCGGCAGATCGCGTTGTGTTCGCAGTGTTGATTTTTCTCCCTTTGCACCTCCGGAAAGCTCTTTTGCAGCAAGACCAAAAGCCGATTTTATAATGCCGGAGGATTTAATAATTCCAATTACACCTGCAGTTGCTATACCCCCAATACCAATATGTCTGGCGTATGTTCTGAAGATCTCTTCAGGAGACATATTTCCAACAATGGTTGTCAGGCCTGCATTCATCAGGTCTATTACCTGATCACCAAAGGCAAGGTTCATAAGTGGTATGATAACAAACCATACCAGCATTGAACCCAGGCTTATTATAAATGAATATTTAAGACCTATTATATACCCAAGCCCCAGGACTGCAGCACCAACATTTATCTTGAAGACAACCTTGGCTTTCTCTGCAATAGCCTCCCCAAAAGGAAGAACCCTTGAAGTGAACACCTCTGACCATAGCCCAAAAGTAGAGACCACAAAGTCATAAACCCCTCCGATAAGTCCGCTTATCAGCAGAAGCTTTGCTCCTTTGCCACCGGTCTCTCCACTGACAAGTACCTGAGTTGTAGCTGTTGCTTCCGGAAAAGGAAATTTTCCATGCATCTCTTTTACAAAATATTTTCTGAAAGGGATTAGAAATAATATTCCCAGAACTCCTCCAAGCAGGGAGCTCATAAAAACTTTTGCAAAATCAACTGTAAGTTCAGGATATTTTGCCTGAAGTATGTATAAAGCAGGAAGGGTAAATATGGCACCCGCTACAATTGCTCCAGAGCTTGCCCCGATGGATTGTATAATAACATTCTCACCAAGAGCATTCTTGCGCTTAAGTGCGCCTGAGATACCCACAGCAATAATTGCAATTGGAATAGCAGCTTCAAAAACCTGCCCGACTTTCAGACCCAGATAGGCAGCAGCAGCAGAAAAAATTATTGTCATAAGTATACCCATCGAGACAGACCACGGAGTCACCTCCGGATATGATTTTTCCGGGGACATAAGTGGTTTATACTCTTCGCCTTCTTTAAGCTCTCTGTATGCGTTTTCAGGTAGCCCTTTTGGTTTGGTTTCCTTTATTTCCATAATAAGTTTCAGTTAATCTTTCAAAGATATGAAAAATATAAATTATTCTTTTACCTTTGCGACCCATATGAATTCAACAGGCAGTCATATCAATTTAAGCAAGAAACACAGACACGTCCGACGATGTGCCCAAGTGGCCTTAAAACAATCTGCTTAAGATTGCCGGAAGGTTTCTGACCTTCATATTAACCCCAGTATCCACATTTTTTACATTTTACACCAGAATGAGTGTCAGCATTGTAGTGGCCGATTCGAGCCATACTGTGTATGCAGAAAAAATCTGCGAACTAATGTATATATCTGCGCAAGAGCGTGGTACAGGTATTGCCAGAAGATCTCCTGAATATATAGCCAAAAAGATGAGTGATGGAAAGGCTATAATAGCCATTGAGAATGGTGAGGCTGTAGGCTTTTCATATATAGAGACATGGAGTCATAGCAGATTTGTGGCAAACTCCGGCCTTATTGTAGCCCACTCCCATAGAAATACAGGACTGGCAAGGAAAATCAAGTCAAGAATTTTCAAGCTCTCAAGGAGGCTTTATCCGGGTGCAAAAATATTCAGTATTACAACCGGACTGGCTGTTATGAAGATTAACTATGAACTGGGATTTCGCCCTGTTACATTTTCTGAACTTACAGAGGATCCGGATTTTTGGAAGGGCTGTGAAGGTTGCAGAAACTATGACATCCTCCAGAGAAACAATCATAAAATGTGCCTCTGTACAGGATTGCTTTTTGATCCGGAATATAAATCGGCAAAGAGAACTCCGTTAGGAAAAATTATTTCACTTTTCTCACTATAAAATGTCATCCAAGATGAAAGAAAAAGTTGTATTGGCGTTCAGCGGAGGGCTGGACACATCGTTCTGTGTTCCTTACCTTATTAAAGAGAGGGGTCTTGAGGTTCATACTGTAATGGTTAATACCGGTGGATTTACAAAAGAGGAGGAGCAGAAAATTGAGGAGAGAGCAATTTCACTGGGAGCAACATCACACAAAACCATTGATGCTGTTGAGGAATACTACACAAAGGGTATAAAGTATTTGATATTTGGTAATATCCTTAAAAACGGAACATACCCTCTCTCTGTAAGTTCTGAAAGAATTTTTCAGGCACTTGCAGTTCTTGAAGAGGTAAAGAGAGTTGATGCCAAATATGTAGCTCACGGAAGCACCGGAGCCGGAAACGACCAGGTGCGCTTTGATCTTGTATTTGAGGTTATGGCTCCCGGTGTTGAGATTATAGCGCCTATCAGGGAACTTTCACTAACAAGAGCACAGGAGATAGAGTATCTGGCAAAGCACGGCTGTGAACTCTCATGGGAGAAGGCTAAATACTCAATTAATCAGGGCCTGTGGGGAACAAGTATAGGAGGTGTAGAGACCCTTACTGCAGAAGGTTTTCTGCCAGAAAACGCATACCCGTCTCAGCTTAAAAAGCGCGAATCTGTTATAGTTAAAATTGGTTTCCGGAAGGGAGAGCCTGTTTCACTTGACGGAAAATCACTTTCGCCTGTTGAGGTTATAAGGGAGCTGGCGTTAATTGCCGGATCCTATGCAGTGGGAAGAGATGTTCATGTGGGCGATACAATAATCGGCATAAAAGGGAGAGTGGCATTTGAAGCGGCTGCTCCAATGATAATAATAAAGGCGCATCATCTTCTGGAGAAGCATACTCTGACTAAGGGTCAGCTATACTGGAAAGATCAGCTTGCAGGATGGTATGGTCAGCTGATGCATGAAGCACAATACCTTGATCCATTAGCAAGAAACATAGAGAATTTTCTGGAAGATACACAAACCTCTGTAACCGGAGAGGTCTCTGTAGAGCTTCGTCCGTATCATTTCTCAGTTCTTGGCTGCAGTTCAGAATATGATCTGATGAACTCGGCTTTTGGACAGTATGGAGAGATGAATAAATCTTTTACCGGCCAGGATGTCATAGGATTTACCAAGGTTCTTGCGAACCCTCTAAAAATCTACTATTCAGTACATAAAAATGATTAAGGTGGCAATTGCCGGGGCGACCGGATATACAGGGGGTGAGCTTATAAGGATATTGTTGAATCATCCGGATATTGAGCTTAAGTGGTTGATAAGCACAACTTCTGCAGGTGAAAAAGTCTCAAGTGTTCACCGAGACCTTCTGGGGGAGTGTAACCTTACTTTTACAGATAGCCTGGGAGATCCCGATGTTCTTTTTATGGCACTGGGTCACGGCCTTTCAAGACAATTTCTCTCTGCTGAAAAAATCTCCGGGGAGTGCAAGGTTATTGATCTTGGAAATGATTTCAGACTTGATGGAAAATGGGGAGAAGATCATTTTGTATATGGATTATCAGAACTGCTATTCGAAGAGATCTCCAGAGCAAGATTTGTTGCAAACCCCGGCTGTTTTGCAACTTCAATAAATCTTGCCCTTGCACCACTTGCTCAAGCCGGACTACTCAAAAACGAGTCTCATGTTCATGCAATCACCGGATCAACCGGAGCTGGAAAAGCACTCTCCGGCACATCTCATTTCAGCTACAGAGAGAATAACATATCAATTTACAAGCCATTTACTCATCAGCACCTTGCTGAAATTGGAATGACGCTTGACAGATTTGCAGGCAGGAAGGTTCCGGCTGTAAACATGGTCCCTCTCAGGGGTGATTTTACCAGAGGAATTCTTGCAAGTATTTACACAGAGGTTGAAGAGAGCTACGATATCAACGCTATAAAGGAGTTGTTCAAAGAGAGATACTCAGCATCTCCTTTTGTAATTATCTCAGAAGAGGATATCTGTCTCAAGGAGGTAATTAATACTAACAAAGCCATGCTTCATATAGCGAGGCATGGAAAGTATATACATATTACATCAATTATTGACAATCTTCTAAAAGGAGCCTCGGGACAAGCAGTTCAGAATATGAATATTATGCTGGGTCTTCCTGTGGATAGAGCTCTGAAATTAAAGGGAATAGGATTTTAAAAAGATGAAGAATTTTGAAGTTTACAAATTGTGGCCTGTTGAGCTAACCAGGGGAACCGGAGCAAGATTATGGGATAAAGAGGGTAAGGAGTATCTAGATATGTATGGTGGGCACGCTGTGATATCAATAGGGCATTCGCACCCCAAATATGTCTCGGCTATATCAGACCAGGTTGCTAAACTTGGTTTCTACTCAAACTCAGTTACTAATTCTCTGCAGAGTGAATATGCAGCCAGACTGGGAGAGGTCTCAGGGTGCAATGATTATTCTCTTTTCTTATGTAATTCCGGTGCCGAGGCAAATGAGAATGCAATGAAACTTGCCTCTTTTCAAACAGGAAAGAGCAGGATTCTGGCATTCAAAGGGGCATTTCACGGAAGAACCTCAGGAGCTGTGGCTACTACAGATAACAAGGCAATTAGGGCCCCTTTTAACAGAACAAACAAGGTGACATTTATCCCGATTAACGATATCTCTCTTGCAGAGAGAGAACTTACAAAGGGGGAGTATGCTGCTGTAATTATCGAAGGGATACAGGGAGTTGCCGGTATAATAATGCCGGATGACAGGTTTCTGACTGACTTAAGAAGGCTGTGTGATAAACATAAGGTTATGCTTATTCTGGACGAGGTTCAGAGTGGCTGTGGAAGAACAGGAAGGTATTTTGCACATCAGTATTCGGGTATAAAGCCGGATATGATAACAGCTGCAAAGGGAATAGGAAACGGTTTCCCTGTTGGAGCAGTTCTTATTTCTCACAAAATTGGAGCCGTGGCAGGTATGCTTGGAACCACTTTTGGGGGGAATCATTTAGCATGCGCAGCAGCTCTGGCTGTTCTTAGCGTTATAGAAGAGGAGGATCTTATGGATAATGCCGTTAAAATTGGCGAATATATTTCAAAAGAGTTAAGCAGTTGTAATTCGGTATCTGAAATAAGGGGAAGAGGCCTTATGATAGGGATAGAGCTAAAGGAGGGTTATGAAAAAATTAAAGAGAGACTGCTATTCCAAAAATGTGTCTTTACTGGATCTGCAGGGAGTAATGTGATTAGAATTCTTCCTCCACTAAATATCACAATCAATGATGCAGATGAATTTATTACAGCATTTAAAGAACTTGAAAAGGAGATACAATGAGAAATTTTACAAAAGCAGGTGATATAGGCACATTGGAACATGCCTTAAATCTGGCATGGGATGTAAAAATAAACCCATTTGCAGATAAGGAGCTGGGAAGAGACAAAACACTTCTTATGATTTTCTTTAACTCAAGTCTGAGGACTCGGCTTAGTACGCAAAAGGCGGCCATGAATCTGGGAATGAGTGTTATAGTTTTGGATATTAATCAAGGTGCATGGAAGCTTGAAACAGAACTTGGGGTTATAATGGATGGTGACAAACCTGAACATATTCTTGAAGCTATTCCTGTAATGGGAAGCTATTGTGATGTTATTGGAGTGAGGTCTTTTGCGAATCTTCAGAATAGAGAATCTGATTATTGTGAGGAGATAATTAATCAGTTCATAAGATTATCCGGTAAGCCGGTGTTTAGTATGGAGTCTGCAACAAGACACCCTCTTCAGAGTTATGCGGATGTTATCACCATTGAGGAGTACAAAAGGGTTCAAAGACCTAAAGTGGTTCTTGCATGGGCTCCTCACCCAAGACCCCTTCCTCAGGCTGTTGCCAACTCGTTTGCAGAGTGGATTAATAGTACGGAGTACGAATTTGTTATTACCCATCCTCAGGGTTATGAACTGGCTCAGGAGTTTACAGGAAATGCTAAAATTGAGTACGACTGGCGCAAGGCATATGAGGGAGCCCATTTTGTGTATGCTAAAAATTGGTCTGCATACAGCGGAAAAAATTACGGGAAAGTTTTACATATGGACAGATCCTGGACAGTTGACAGTGAAAAGATGGCAATAACAGATGATGCATTTTTTATGCACTGTTTGCCTGTAAGAAGGAATATGATAGTTACCGATGAGGTTATAGACTCCTCCTCGTCCATTGTTGTTCACCAAGCCTCAAACAGAGTTGTCTCTGCTCAGGCTGTGTTAAGAGAGATCCTAAGAAATATTTAAAAATCGAAGAGATGAAAGTCCTTAATGTCGTAAAAATTGGAGGGAATGTTGTAGATAATCCGGAGGCTCTGGAGAGGTTTCTTATTATGTTCAACAAAATGGAGGGACCAAAGATTCTTATTCACGGAGGAGGCATACTCGCAAGCGAAATGTCTGCAACTCTCGGGATAAAAACAGTTATGAAAGATGGCCGCCGTGTAACAGATGCAGAGACACTGAAGATCTGTACAATGGTTTATGCCGGATGGGTAAATAAAAGTATTGTGGCCGCTCTTCAGAAAATTGGCTGCGATTCTCTTGGGCTGTCCGGGGCTGATGCAGGTTGTGTCCCAGCTAAAAGACGCTCTCCTGAGCCGTTTGATTTTGGTTTTGTGGGCGATGTTAATCCGGCGGAGGTAAATTCCGGATTCATAAGTAGCTTGATAGGAAGAGGTATAACACCTGTTTTCTGTCCTGTAACTTATGAGAAATCCGGGAACCTGCTTAATACCAATGCAGATACAATGGCCTCATCAATAGCAATTGCTATGTCCCATCATTACTACACCAGATTGGTTTATTGTTTTGAAAAAAAGGGTGTGTTGTATGATCAGGCTAATGAAGAGAGTGTAATTCCGCTGATTAATACGGAGGGTTACAACAGGCTAAAAAAAGAGGGTGTAGTGACTGCCGGTATGATTCCAAAGTTGGATAATGCCTATTATGCTTTAGAAAAGGGGGTCTCTGAGGTTTATATAAAGGAGTGGACTGCCATTGCTCATAAGGCTGGAACAATGTTAAAACTCTGATGAAAGATACTCTTTTAAGTCAAATGACTGCTAAAGCAGCAGGATTGCTGAGGGAGATGGTCTCAATTCCATCTTACTCCGGAGAGGAGGATGCTCTATCGGATTTGATAGAGAAAAAGCTTGGAGCGGAGGGTGTTGATGTGAACAGAGTGGGCAATAACCTGTGGGCACTTGCTTATCCTTATAATTCTGAGGCTCCTCTGCTAATGCTGAACTCTCATATTGATACTGTAAGACCGTCTCAATTATACACATTTGATCCGTTCAATTCATCTTCAGATAATAGTGTAATCCGAGGTCTTGGCAGTAATGATGCGGGTGCCTCTGTTGTGAGCATGATAGAGACATTCTTATATTTCAGAAAAAATGTTTTGCCATTCAATTTATTACTTGCAATCAGTGCAGAGGAGGAAAATTCCGGTCCTAACGGGATGAAGATGCTTTATCCCCTGTTACCTAAGGCTGACTGTGCCGTAATTGGTGAGCCGACAAAAATGGAGACAGCCATAGCAGAGAGAGGTTTGATTGTTATTGATGCTACTTCAAGGGGTGTGAGTGGACATGCTGCAAGAGATGAGGGTGTCAATGCAATTATGATTGCTCATGAAGATATTTCTAAATTAGCTTCATACAAATTTGACAAAGTATCACCTCTGATGGGAGAGGTGAAGATTAGTGTAACAAGGATAGAGGCCGGAAGAGAGCACAATGTAGTTCCTGACAGATGCACTTTTACTTTGGATATAAGACCCAATGATCAGTATTCTAATGAGGAGATATTTTATATCCTTGAAGATTTGCTTAAAAGTGACCTCAAACCAAGGTCGCTTGGGAACAGGTGTTCAAAAACTCCGGATGGTCATCAACTTATTGAGTGTGCCCGGAGATGCGGATTTCCACTATATGTATCACCTACAACTTCTGACTGGATAAGAGTGCCACTCCCCGCAATAAAGATGGGGCCTGGTGATTCCGGTCGCTCTCACAGGGCCGATGAGTATGTCACAGTTGAGGAGTTGCGGGAGGGGATCAAGGGTTATGTGACTTTCATAAACAATTTAAATCTTAAGAGATGAGTTTACTTTGGAGCAAAGGGAGTAATCCTGACTCAAAAGTCAGTGAGTTTACTGTTGGTAAAGACAGAGAACTGGATTTGCAGATGGCAGGATTTGATATTGAGGGATCCATAGCCCATGTCAATATGATTGCATCAATTGGCTTGCTGCCGGATGACGAGGCTGCTCTTCTTGTTGAGGAGCTTGAAAAAATGGCAGATGATGTTAAGGGAGGCTTTTTTATTCTTGAGGATGGAGTGGAGGATATTCATTCTCAGGTTGAGATAAACCTGACAAAACGGGTAGGAGAGATAGGAAAAAAAATTCACTCAGGCAGATCCAGAAATGATCAGGTACTTGTAGATATTAAGCTATTTCTTAAGAGTGAGATAAAAAGAGTCCTCAAACAGACAGATCTATTATTTGATACACTAATCTCACTTAGTGAAGAGCATAAGGATATTCTGATTCCTGGCTACACACACAGCCAGATTGCCATGCCATCATCAGCAGGATTATGGTTAGGCGGTTATGCCGAGACTCTCTCAGATGATCTCTGGCTCCTTCTGTCGGCCTGGAATATAGCAGACCAGAACCCACTGGGATCCGCTGCCGGATATGGAAGCTCCTTTCCACTGGACAGGGAGATGACCACTACTCTTCTTGGATTTGGAACTATGCATTATAACTCAGCAGCTGCTCAGATGAGCAGGGGGAAAACAGAGAAGAGTCTGGCTTTTGCGATATCTTCAATTGCTTCCACTTTGAATAAACTGGCCTCTGACTCAATACTTTTTATGAATGGTAATTATGGCTTTATCTCATTCCCGGATGATGTTACAACGGGGTCAAGCATAATGCCACATAAGAAAAATCCTGATGTATGGGAACTTATAAGAGGGCATTCCAACAGGCTGCAGAGCCTGCCCAATGAAATAACTATGATGACCACAAACCTTACTCACGGTTATCACAGGGATTTTCAGCTCCTGAAAGAGGTTTTGTTTCCCTCAATTAAAGTTGTTGTTGACATTATTGAGATGACAAATTTTATGCTCAAGAAAATGACAATAAAAAGGGATATCCTGGATGATAAAAAGTATGACTACCTCTTTACCGTTGAAGAGGTCAACAGGAGGGTAATATCGGGGACCCCTTTCAGAGATGCCTACAGGGAGGTGGGTGAAGAGGTTAATCAAGGCCGATTCATGGCTGAAAAGAGAGTTGCCCATACTCACGAAGGGAGTATAGGCAACCTGTGTAACGAACAAATAGTAGTTAAATTTAAAACAATTGTCTCTATGTTTGGAAAGTAAAAAATTTTAGAATCCAAACGAGAATTCATATTTGCCAAACAACAGGAATGCAATTGCTAAAGTCAGGATAATATTAAATGTTTGAGCAATAAGGAATGCGGCTGTGTATCGGTTGTTCTCCTTCCCAAACACTTTTCTGAAATCGGTTTCAAGCCCGATGGCAACAAATGCAACGGAGAAGAGGGTCTCTCTAAGAGCTTTGGCTGCACCGCTCAATCCCTTCGCTGTAGCCGGCTCTAATAGAAAGCTGAAAACAACAGATGCCAGCATAAACCCGATTACAAATTTTGGAAACCTGTCCCATATTACTGATGCAGATGGTCTTAACTCCTTATTAGTTCCTTTCATTGACCAATAAATTGAAATAGCAAATGCGGCAACCCCCAAAAGTGCATTTTGAGAGGCTTTTATTATAACACTTTGTGATTCAGCAATATCTCCCAGGAATTTTCCGGAAGCAACAACAGCGCCTGTTGTGTCAATAGTACCCCCCAGCCATGCTCCTGCAACCTCTTGTGTTAATCCCATAAGCTTTGCAAGAAAAGGCATTAAGTACATCATCGGGACAGCTACAACCAGAACCAGAGAGACAACAAAAGAGAGTTTCTTTGAATCACCCTTCATTGCACCGCTTGCAGCAATTGCGGCTGATACCCCGCATATTGAAACAGCTGTTGAGAGGAGTACACCCATCTCCTTGTCAATACCCAGTTTCTTTGAAAGCCAGAAAGAGAAGTTCCATACCAGTAAAATAACAATTATTGCCTGAACCATTCCCAGAGAGCCTGCCTTCATTATCTCCCCGAATATTATAGTTGTGCCAAGAACAACAAGACCGGCCTTTATGAAAAATTCACTTCTTGCCGCCGGCTCCAGCCATTTTGGCAACCCAAAAACATTTCTTATTAGTAATCCAATTGCAACAGAAAAAAAGACAGCTTCAAAACCAATCTGTTTTATTGGTGCAAGAGTACTTATATATTGAGCAAGAAAAGATAATCCGTAAATAAAGATGAATGAGAGCGGGAACCATCTCATTTTAACATCAAGGAGCTTAAGCCCAATATAGCTCAGACCAAAGATTATCACGAATTTTGTTACTTCAAAAGGGACTTTGGCAAACCAGTCAGGGTATCCCTCAGGGAACTGATACTTCACCTTGCCCAGGGATGGTACAAAAATTACAAGAATAACAAGAATTGCACCCATAAATGTAGCAATCCAATCCTCATTCTTGAATTGCAAGAAGAATTTTTTCATATAAGTAAGTTTAGTGTTAGTTGACTTCGACTAGTACAAATATAATTTTATTATTTAAATAGTAAAACGGTTTACTAATTTTTTACAAAAAAAGGGCGGCTAAAATTTCTTTTAGCCGCCCACCTTCACTTTTTATTAGTTGGTTTTTAATAAGTTCCATTTGAGGGAGAGCCCTATGGTTGAGTACTTGTAACTTATTGAAGTTAATGCTCTATCGTAGATTAGGTCAACATAGAACCGTTTAAAAATTTTGCATCCCAACCCACAGCCCATACCGACAAAATATCTTCTGCGATGGTCCTGAAGATCCATATCATATGGTTTTAGTCCAAATGTAGGTCCACATTTTACATATACTATATCACCCAAATAATATTTCAGATGAATGGGCAGAATTAAAGATCCTCGGTATGGGCTGCCTTTGGCAACTAAGAAGACTAAGTCTGTTTCTAAGGCCCAATTGCCTTTACCATACTCCAGAAAAAGACCAAGATTCACCCCTAAAACACTTTTCTCAGGTTCGTATTGATTTGTAATCACACCACCCACTACAGGCCCAAATTTTAAATTTTGAGCAGATACCTGCAGAGTAAGCAATAAAATACTTGTTATAAATAATAGATATTTCATATTGGTATAAATTTGATTATTGAATACTGCTTAAAATCCTGACATATGAGCTGAAGTCTCCTGTATTTGGACATGCTAGAACTCCGCTGGAAAACCAACCGTCACTTATTCCATAATGTCCCCAATTAAATTGGACATAGTCACTATCAAAAGAATATGTCATTTCGTAATGCTCAAATATCTTGTTCAGATATTCATATATATAGAGGTCATAACCTTTTATAGAAATACACTTTACCCCATCAATAATCCAATAGTGGCCACTTGTCATATTTTCCATTCCACTAATAATTGTTGGCCCATAGTTTAAGGCATTAAAAATAACACCAAAGTCGTAACCTGAATGCACACTCCCAACAGTATATCCGTTTGTTACAAGAAATGATCTAACCCCTGACATAAATGGAGGGACCGAATTAAATAGCCAATACAGGTCAGAATACATATCAGCTATCATTACTGGAATAGCACTGTGTGAAGTATCCTGAACAATATCTACCCATGTATTATAATCTACGATGCTCTTATAATTTTTTTTATAGTACGCCATAACTTGTGCTACAGCTATAGTTGAACAACCGGCAGGATCAGGATAGACAAGTGCATTAAAAGGAGATCTTTGCCCCCACTTTACAGGAACTGTTTTTAGTTTAGTTAATGTATCAAATGTGCTGTATGGTCCTACATATGTCCACACATCAGGATCAAATGCAGGAATTGACTTTGTGAAGGAAAGCTTGGTAGAAAGTTGTTTATTACTAGCTATCGTGTATAAAGAGTCTACATTAAAATCTTTAGCTGTCTCCGTTTTAATATATTTGTTAATGGCTCGAAAAAACAATTTTAAACCTTCATTTTGAAGTGTATCACTCAGATTGCCATTATTAACAAAACAAAGGACCTCTGAAATACGTTCGTCAGCTGGGATAATAGCGTAACCGTGTTTTTTCTTATTTTCAAAAATAATTTCATAAAAC
>ERZ1645189.106-NODE-106-length-19936-cov-5.933806_pt1 | contig 19936 bp, 17 predicted proteins | sample MGYA00575350_ERZ1645189 | MGnify/ENA primary metagenome ERZ1645189 (study PRJEB40845, sample SAMN11283421) | freshwater sediment metagenome | isolation source: river sediment | host: Sediment | place: India: Jajmau, Kanpur | collected 2015-12-17 ...
AACCCGGCGGAGACAGCCAGCAAGGCGATGTAACCGATGTGGATTTCGAAGAAGTGAAATAAAAGCCCCTCCACCCCGAAGGGAAAACTTAAAAAATCACCCCAATCTGATGTTTTTTCAGGTTGGGGTTTTATATTTATACCCGATAAGGTATAATTGTTAGCTCAATATACATTTTTATACCCGAAATGGTATAAATTCAAAAACATTTACTATATATCCAACCGAAACCGGAAATTTCAATAGTTAGTTTTTCTTTAGTTTTTCTTTAAAAAAATCAATCGTGCGTGTCCAGGAAAGCATTGCCGATTTTTCGTCGTATCGGGGCGTGGTATTATTGTGAAAACCATGATTTACACCTTCGTAAAAATAGGCGGTATATTCCACGCTGTTTTTTTTAAGTATCGCTTCGTAAGCCGGCCAACCTTCATTTATTCTTGTATCTAAACCGGCAAAGTGCAACATGATGGGGCTTGATATTTTTTCAGCTTCCAAGGCAGTGGGTTGCCCGCCATAATAAGGTACTGCTGCAGGTAAATCGGGTATTTTTACTGCCATCATATTCGAAATCCAACCTCCAAAACAAAATCCAACCACACCGACATAACCATTACAGTTTTTGTGTGATTTTAAATATTCGTAGGCAGCAATAAAGTCTTCAAGCATCTCTTCGCTGCTGCGTTTTTTTTGTAATTCTCTTCCTGCATCATCATTACCCGGATAACCTCCTAATGGTGACAATGCATCGGGAGCCAACGTAATAAATCCCTCTAATGCAGCTCTTCTTCCCACATCTTCAATGTAAGGATTTAATCCGCGATTCTCGTGAACAACGATAATTCCCGGTAATTTTTTCCTTGTTTTGGAGGGTTTAGAAAGAAGACCTTTGATAGTTCCACCACCTTTTGGAGAATCGTAAGTAATGAATTTTGAAATTAATCTCGGATCCTCAGGTTTTATAGTCATGGTATCCACATAATTAGGCGTCATAAAGCTAAGAAGCGACGGTAATGACAGACCTCCAATTGCAAAAATGGACAAATCTTTGATAAATTGCCTTCTGTCAATTTTATTGTGAGCATAATCATCGTACAAGTCAAACATTTCCTGACTGATGTCTTCTTTGGTTAGTTTTTTCATAATTCCTGTGTTTATTAAATGAATAAGCGATGATAAAAGCATTAGTTCCGGGGGTATTATTATTTTGAGAAATCAAACTTAAAACATAAAAATCAGGAACTTATGTAAACACAAAGTAAAGAATTTAATTTTAAAGGTCAAAACATTTATATCAATTTGAGAATGAAGATGAGATTGTTATGCTATTTTAGAATAAATTCTGAAATATGATCAATAAGTGAAAACGAAATGAATAAAAACTGTTCAAGATGTGCTACGCATTTTCCATATCTTTGAATTAACAAATAAAATAAAAATAATTGATAATCACTAAAAAAATCGTATCTTTGCAGCCTGAACAATCAAGTTTATATTGATTTCCATCACAGCCATGCTTTGCTTTGCCTTCAACGGGCAAGTCCATTCATCGTCAAAATCGACCTCAAAATCAGCTTTCTTGTTAAGACAACAGGTCGCGGAGTGTGTGTGTTACACAAGTATCGTGACACACTCTTTTTTCAGATGTACAAATCAAATTTTAATCGGGGGAAAAAATGGCAGCTATCCGTTTTTCAGGGTAGTATGGTTATACTTTTGCCTGCCGGAAGAGAAATTACAAATCAAGCTATACAATACCGGCGCGACATAAACTTTTAATAAAAATACAGTATAGCTACAGTATAAAATAATGACATTCAAAGAATTAAATATTACAGAACCGATATTAAAGGCTCTGCTGGATAAAAATTATGAAATACCCACTCCCATTCAGGTTCAGGCCATTCCTGTAGCCCTCAGTGGTAAAGATTTACTGGGTATTGCTCAAACAGGAACGGGTAAAACAGCCGCTTTTGCCATTCCGATTATACAAAATCTGCTGACAGTAAGCAACAACCGGAAACGGGGTATTAAAGCGTTGATACTTACTCCTACCCGGGAGCTGGCTATACAAATAGACGAATGTTTCACCGAATATGCCAAATTTACAGAATTGAAAAATACCGTTATTTTTGGAGGTGTCAATCAGCGGTCGCAGGTAGATGAATTAAAACGGGGAACCGACATCCTGACAGCTACACCGGGAAGACTGCTTGATCTTATTGCACAAAAGTACATTCAGTTGGACAGCCTTCAGCACTTTGTACTCGACGAAGCCGACCGCATGCTCGACATGGGTTTTATTCACGATATCAAACGGCTGATACCGATGCTTCCGAAAAAGAGGCAAACGTTGTTTTTCTCAGCTACAATGCCTTCGGCCATAGCCACGCTTTCAAAATCGATACTCGTAAACCCGGTACGGGTGGAAGTAACGCCTGAGTCGCCGGCTGCCGAAACTGTAGAGCAACACGTGTATATAGTTGAAAAAACGCAGAAAAGCGAATTGCTAATCAACCTGCTGAACCAGAAAAGGAATAAATCGGTACTGGTATTCTCGCGAACCAAACACGGAGCCGACAAAATAGCACGGATATTGAACAAAAAAGGGATAAACTGTGAAGCCATTCACGGCAACAAAACCCAGAATGCAAGGCAACGTGCCCTTACGAATTTCAAATCCGGAAAAACGAGTGTAATCATTGCTACCGATATAGCGGCACGCGGTATCGACATTGTAAACCTGGAACTTGTAATCAACTACGACATGCCCGATGTGGCCGAAACCTACATTCACCGCATAGGACGTACCGGACGTGCAGGTCAAAACGGAACAGCGCTGACTTTCTGTACGGCCGAAGAGAAAGCAATGGTGAAGGACATTCAGAAACTTACGGGTAAAAAACTGAATGAACTTGCCATTCCGGCATAAAAAAAAGACAAACACACTATAAACATGAATAAAAAAGAATTAGAAAAGAAAAAACAGAGCAAAAAGCAGGAAAAACTAAAACGGAAAGAAAACCGGAAAACAAACAGCGGCACCAAGTCTTTTGATGATATGATAGCCTATGTAGATGAACACGGAAATATAACCGATACTCCGCCGGATCGTGAAAAAACAGCAAAAATAGAGCTTGAAAGCATTGCAATATCCACACCCAAAAAAGAAGATGTAGAATACACACCGCTCAACGGCCGGGTAGAATATTTCAACACAGAAAAAGGGTATGGTTTCATCAGGGATGTAAATTCATCCGAAAAGTATTTTTTCCACATCAATAATGCCCCCGCATCAATTGCAGAAGGCAATCAGGTGACTTTCGATGCAGAAAGAGGAAAAATAGGCATGAACGCCATAAATATCACGCTTGTAAAATAGAAAACGACACAAATAAATAAACCAACTTATTAATAAACAATTTTTAAAAAAAGAAAAAATGAACATTTACGTATCAAATTTAAACTACAGCTCTTCATCAGACAGCTTACAGGAATTATTCGCAGGTTTTGGAGAAGTAACATCTGCCAGTATCATCACCGACCGGGAAACCGGCCGCTCAAGAGGCTTTGGCTTCGTAGAAATGCCTAACGACGCTGAAGGCCAAAAAGCAATCGACGAACTGAACGGAACAGATTTCGAAGGAAAGACACTCAACGTGAACGTAGCCCGTCCGAAAACCGAAAGAAGCAGCGGCGGCGGATACAACAGCAACCGCGGCGGCAACGGAGGCGGATACAACCGAAGAAGATACTAACGGTAATTTCTTACCCAGGCAGCTTTATTATCACTCCAAAAAACCGCGCATTTAACAATGTGCGGTTTGTTTTTGGGTTTGATTTGTAAAATTATCAGCAATAATTTTATAATAAATATCAACAATTTGAATTTCAGCACATTCTGAATTTTCTGATTTTTTAAATTGATTTTTTTATTTTTCTCCAAAACTTTTTTCCGCCTTATTTGTTTAATAGGTAAAATTGACTGAAGTAGTGTCTTAAGTCTTACGATTTAATTTAATTAATTTTTTTACTAATATTTATTATTAATCAAATTACTTAATTCAAACCGATACATATTGATTTACAGATTACTTTAAATTCAAAAGTATTATCGTCATGTGACAGACAACTTCAGAATTCAATATTAAAAAGGCTTAAATCTTCGGATTTAAGCCTTTCTTATTTCATAAACGCCTGATTTAATGTTTTTTAATGGAAAAAACAAAAGTCAGCCCGCCACCCGGAGTTTTTTTAGCTGTGATGTTGCCTTTGTGATAAATCACGGCATTCTTCACGATTGAAAGTCCAAGCCCCGTTCCGCCCATCTTGCGGCTTCGACCCTTGTCCACGCGGTAAAAACGCTCAAAAAGACGGTTCAGGTGTTCTTCTGACACTCCGATGCCATTATCGGAAAATGTAAAGTAGTAAAACCGATCATCCTGACGGTAGCAATTAATCTCCACTTTTACCTGCTCACCGGCGTATGTAAGAGCGTTGTCCATCAGATTCCTGAAGATGGAGTACAGCAACAATGAATTGCCGAGAATGACAACCTCTTTACCGATATTACTCACCACTTCAAACCGTCTTTCTTCAATTTCCAGGTGCAAATCATTCAGCACTTCCTCCACAATAACATACAGATTGCAGGTTTCGTTTTCGTAAATTTTCCGCTTCTCGTCGAGCATGTTGAGTGTGGAGATGTCCTGCAGCAATGCTGTGAGGCGCTGTGCCTGCTGGAACGACCTCTGAACAAAGAATCTCTGCCTTTCGGGGGACAGCTCCGGATTTTCGAGGATACTTTCCATGTAGCCCATGATGGTGCTTACGGGTGTTTTGAGTTCGTGGGAGATGTTTTGCGTCAGGTGCCGTTTCAGCTCGTTTTCGTGCTCCTGAGCAGTCACGTCGCTGATGGATATTTCAAATGTTTTATCCTGAAAAACAATACATTGTACAAAGAAATAGCGGCTGCTTTTTTCAATGGTCATTCGTTTGCGGCGCATCTGATTGCTGCTCAGATTTTCGTCAATAAACTGATTGATTTCGGCAAATTCGGCCAGGTTGAAAATCTCATCCGACGTAGCCTCATTCTTATCGGTGAGAAAACTGGTGTACTGAATGAAAGTCGTATTAGTGAGTATTTCCTTTTTTTCCGATGAAAAAATTCCGAGTCCCTCCTGTGAGATATAAAGGTGATTGATCAGTTTTTCGCGTTCGTTGTTTACTGCATTTTTTGTTTTGGCCAATTGCCGGTAAAGCGTCACCATATTGCTGCTTATTTCGCCCAACTCATCTTTTGGAAAATCCACTTCCATATCCGGTTCTTCGCCGTCGGTAATCCGTTCGGTAAATTTGCGCAAGCGGTCGATGGATTTAGTAAAATTTCGGGTGATGAAATAAAGCGCTATTACAGCCAGCAGCAGGATGACCAGCATGAAATAGAAAAAAAACATATTCGTTTTCAGAAGTGAATCGAGTTCCAGGGTATACGGCAATGCACTCCTGACGTAGTAATCCGGGAATTTAAGGGCGTAATAGTAGTATTCCCTGCCGGTGGTGGCCGACCGTCGGAGCGATTTGCCTTTGCCACTCTGCGCAGCCATGATAAATTCGGGTCGGTTTTTGTGGTTTTCGAGTCGGTCGCTCTCTTTTACCGAAGAATCGTAAAGCACAATGCCTGTAGTATCTATGACTGTAATTCGCAGATTGGAATCCGGGAAAAGCCGTACAATCTGCTCCAGTTCATCCCTGCTAAAATTTTTATTCTGAATGAAATTATGAACAACCACATTGTAAGTATCCAGCAGCCCGTCGAGCTGGTCGGCATGCGAACTTCGCTCCCGCTGATACTGCACGAAAGTAATGGTGCCAAGCAGGATAAAAATCATTGCAAAAAAATAGAGAAAAAGCTTGTGGTAAAGACGCATGGATTAGTTTTTATGAAATGCAGTTGACTTTAAATTTCTTTACAGAATGATTGACTGCGGTTGTTTTCAGGTAAATCCGTCAGAAAAATCACTCCTCGAAACAATAGCCATAACCAAGACGGGTAATAATTTGCTTCCCGTATTTCCCGATTTTTTTTCGCAGACGGGTGATATTCACATCTATAGTCCGGTCCAGCACGATTACCTCATCAGACCATACCCTGGAGAGTATTTCTTCCCGGGTAAAAACACGGTTTTTGTTTTCGAGCAGCAGTTTGAGTATCTCAAATTCCTTTTTGGTGAATGAAATTTCTGACCCGTCGAGCGTTACTTTTTTATTATTCAGATTCATCACCAGATTTTCATGCCTCAGTTCGTTGACCGATGCCTGTCCGGTACTGGTTTCCATACGCCGCAAAACGGCTTTAACGCGTGCAAGCACCTCACGGATAGAAAATGGTTTCGAAATGTAATCATCGGCACCGATATTGAAACCGGTAATACGATCGTTTTCGGTATCTTTGGCCGTAAGAAATATGACAGGGATATTTTTGGATTTAGGATTATCTTTCAACAACCGGGCCATTTTGAATCCCGACATTTCGCCCATCATCACATCGAGCAGCAACAAGTTATACTGTGAGATGTCTTTTATGAGGGCTTCTTCGGCTGAGTAAGCCACATCCACCTGATAACCTTCGGTTTCCAGATTAAACTGAAGGATTTCACACAGGTCTTCTTCGTCGTCGACGACTAAAATTTTGTAAGGATTCACGTTTTGAAGTTAGAAGTTAGAAGTTAGAAGTTAGAAATCAGAAGCTTGTCTGCCTCTGGCAGGCAGGCAAATCAGAAATAAGTCAACAGTGAATTTTCCTGATTTTTCATATAAATTTCACTGCAAAGTAACTTTCTTTATATTTCGATGACATGTAATAGATATTACAAATGTATGACAAAAAACCGGAATCCGGATTTTCTTTAAACAAAAAAAACAGCAGTCAGAAACCGCTGTTTTTTTTTACTGTTTAATTATTACAGAATTACTTTGCTTCGAGAGTAATTTTCCCACTTTTCACACCTTTGGCAGTGGCTTCCAGTGTAATGCTGCCTGTTTTTTCGAGACTCTGCACCAGGGCGGTAAGTTGTCCGCTGAAGAGTTTCATCTTCGGAGCCTGAAAGCTTTCGAGACTGGCCGGATTTCCGTTTGCTACAGCTTTGAAGATACCCGAACCTTTTACATTGAAGCTGATTTCGCGCTCATCGGTCGGGCAGAAATTCCCGTCCTTATCTACTATTTTCACATTCACGAATGAGATATCTTTTCCGTCGGCTGTAATGGTGCTTCTGTCGGCTTCCAGTACAATGCGGTAGGGTTTCCCTGCTGTTTTCATTTCTTTTTCAGCCACCGCTTTGCCGTTTTCATCATAAGCCACCACTTTCACCGTTCCGGGTTGATATTTGGTTTCCATCCACATCAGGCGATACCGTTTCTGTCGGTCGAAGTTCTTTTTAGCCATATCATTATCACTTCCGTCACGTTTGATGCTCAGGTCTTTGGTACGTTTTCCCTGACTTACTCCGTTGATAAAAAGTTCGGCCGAAGGATAACTGGTATAAACAAATACCGGCGTAACCTCTCCTTCGCGTCCCTTCCAGTTCCAATGAGGCAGGATGTGCAGGGTTTTCTCGTCCTTGTTCCAGTGGCTGCGATACAGGTAGAACCGATCCTTGGGAATACCGGCTAAATCGACTATACCGAACAGAGAACTATGGCTGGGCCAGTTGGTATAATACGGTGTGGGTTCACCCAGATAATCGAAGCCTGTCCATACAAATTCGCCAATAGCGTAAGGCAAATCTTCGTGCTGAATGAAATCATCTTCGGGGAGATTGGACCAGCTGCAATGTTCCACATCGTAGGATGACGACTGATGATCGTCGTACTGAGCCATTGATTTGCGTTCAACGGGGAATTTATATACACCCCGCGAACTTACCGTGGATGCAGTTTCGCTGCCAAGTACAATCTGCTGGGGTAATTTCTTGTAATTCTCATGGTATAAATGAGGGCGATAGTTGAACCCGGGCACGTCGAGCAACGCTGCAAAATTATTGCCGGTCACGGCGTTCGGATTGTCCATTCCGTTGGTTACGGGGCGTGTTGGATCTTCGCGGTGGCATATATCCTGCAGAAAACGGTTGCGTTTCGGGCCCATATCTCCATTTCCCTGCTCGGGCACTTCATTTCCCACACACCACATTACCACCGAGGGATTATTACGGTAGTGATGCAACATATTTACCATGTCTTTTTCGGCCCATTCGTTCCAGAAAAGATTGTATCCGTTGGCTACTTTCGGCATTTTCCACTCGTCGAAAGTTTCCACCATGAGCATCATCCCCATTTCATCGCAGGCGCGAACCAGCTCGGGTGCGGGCATGTTGTGCGAAGTACGGATGGCATTCACACCCATATCTTTCATAATGCGTACCTGACGACGGATGGCCGCATCGTTCACTGCAGCTCCGAGAGGTCCCAGATCGTGGTGATTACACACTCCCTGAAATACCGTTTTCTTTCCATTGAGATAAAATCCGTCGTTGGGTCGAACTTCGATGGTGCGGATGCCGAAAGTAGTGGAGTATTTGTCAACCTGCTTTCCATCGGCAAAAAGTGTGGATATGGCCTTGTAAAGTACAGGTTCGGCTGTTGACCACAGTCGTGGATTCTCAACGATTACATCCTGGTTGAATTCATTTTCATCGTATCTGGTCAGTTGTGTTTCATTTTTAGCTACAACAACACCCGTTGGACTTACAATATCCGTTGACAGACGGTAGTTAACATTCGGCGTATTATTGCCTTGCAACCTGGTGCGAATATTCACCTTTGCAAAATCCTGCCGTACAACCGGCGTAGTCACATAGGTTCCCCACACGGGAATATGCACTTCATCGGTAATGACTACATGCACATTGCGATACAATCCGGCTCCCGGATACCAGCGCGACTGCTCGGTACGGTTTAGCAGGCGTACAGCAAGCACATTGGGAGTATTGTCGCGGTTAAGGAAATCGGTTATGTCAAAATGGAAAGAATTGTACCCGTAAGGCCACTCTCCCACTTTCCTGCCGTTGACAAAAACCTGCGAGTTGGCCATGGCACCGTCGAAAATGACAGTTACCCGTTTTCCGGCTTCGTAAGCCGGCAGATTTCCGGTGTTGCGATACCAGCCCACACCCACAAAAGGTAAACCTCCGGTTCGTCCGGCATGTTCCATCGCTTCTTTCTGACCGTCCTGTGAGATGGCCACGTTTTGCTGATCGTTGTGAATGCTGAAGGGCCCGTAGATAGCCCAGTCGTGAGGTACGGTTACGGTTTGCCATTTGCTGTCATCGTAAGCTGCATTTTTTTGTTCCGGTTCATCGGTTCGAATGAATTTCCAGTTCTTTTCGAGCAGATATTCGATGCGGTTTTGTGAATACATATTCAGCACCAGAAATGTAGCAAGCACGATAAATACTGAAGTTTTTTTGATCATAATGAATTGATTTTTATTAGTATTTCATTTTTTTAGGGAGTACAAATATAACTAAATCATTTGATTTTTGAAAATCGGGGAAGTAACCGTGACAAACGCGAAAAAAAATCGCACCGGAAAATCCGGTGCGATTCAAATAAAGCGTATGTATTTTTTTACATTAAAGTTGTTTCAGCTTCACATTGAGAAGATTATGCGTACCCGGTTCAATTTCAACCACCTGATCTGCGTAAGAAATCATACTGATGGTTATTTTGATTTTTTCACCTTTGGCATCTTTGATGTCGAAATTTCCATCCAGGTCCGAATAGATTTTTTGCCCGTTGACTGAAATCTCAGCACCTGCTAATGTCTCATTTGTGACAGCGTCAATAACCCGTCCGTTGATTGCATTTTTTTGTACGCTTACTTCGGCGTTTGCTTTTGCATCTGCTTCTGCTTTTACCTTATTTGCAGCATTCAGACTGATGATAGCCAGAGAGAAAATGGCGAAGAAAAATATTTTTTTCATTTTGATAAATATTTCGTTATTAACTGATGCAAAATTAAACCGACTGTGTTACAAAACAATGACGAAATTTATACAATAAAATGAAAAATGTGCTACGAAATACTACATAAACATCCCATTGGCATACATCCAGATGACGTAGCGGATAAATTTACCCAACAACATGGCTATGGCTACCACCCACCAGCGGCCCCGGAAAAATCCGGCAGCAACGGCTATCACATCACCCACAAACGGGACGAATGAGAAAAACACAAACCAATCGCCGTAGCGGCTGAATTTTTCAACAAATCTCTCTACTTTTTCTTTTTTGATATGAAGGAACTTCTCCACCCACTCTATTTTGCCTAACCGACCGATGTAAAAACTTGTCATACCTCCCAACCAGTTGCCTGCAGTGGCCACCAGTACACACGTCCACGGATGGAGCCCACCGAAAACCATGGCCGAAAAAACCACCTCTGAACTGAACGGTACAACGGTAGCCGCCAGAAAAGATGCTATAAAAAGCCCGAGATACCCCCACTCTGCAAAGTCAAACATAAAAAAATCAGATAATGATGATATAAAATGCGAATAAAAAACTCAATGCGACCAGTGCGATGAAAACAATGAAATTAAACAGATTTCTGATAAGGGTAAAAGTATATGCAGTAAAAACGGAGAAAAACATCGCTATGAGCGGCAAGTAGGATATATAATTTGAAAAACGCAGGACAAAAAGCATGGCTACACCGAAAAACAGCAATTTGAGAAAATTCAGTTCATTGCGGGCCTGAATGCTATCCTGACGGGATTTGGCAATCATCTGTACAAGTGATATAGCAACGATAAGAATCATCAAAAGGACATAAATAATAGCTGGAATATTCTCGTAGTGAAAAACAGAATACCGGTAGAAAAAAGCCGGGATGTCGGACACAAATCCCTGTTCGTTGAAAATAAAGAAAATGACACTCAGATACAAAATCCAGGGAGTGACAAAACCGAATACAGAAGCAAAAAACACCCTGGGTGAAAAACATTTCAGAAAAAAATAACCCATCCAAAAGAGCACAATCAGATAAGCGTAGTCAGGCACCAGAAACGTGCTGAGTGCCAGCAGAAAAAATGACAGAAATGCCTGCTCCACGCCGTTCGGCATCTTATACATGACAAGACTCATAAAAATAGCCAGCAATACAAAAAAAGCAGCCAGATTAGCTACGTAATTGCCATGTAAGGGCAGCCAGCAAACCGACACCAACAGATAAACGAATGTGGGCAGAAAAGTGCGCGTACGGATGAATGAAAACCTGTTGTTCATCTGCGCTATAACCATTGAATTAACCACCACGATGGCGTAACTCAACAGGTAAGCTGCCAGCGACTGCGACGAAAGAAAACCTTCTGCTATACTCCCTATCTTGCCGGGCATAGGGTAAGGATATTTGTAGATAATATAAAATATCATCCAGACAACAAAACTGACCACGTAGATAAGCGCAGTGAGCGGCAAAGAGGGAACAATGAGTTTCTGGAGGTCTGATTTCATGACTGGAATATCGGATTATCCGTTGAGAAAACAAAATTACACATTTTATATGAAGTTAAATCATTTCCTCAGCAGAAATTGCACAAAAAAAGAGACGCTGCAAGCAACGTCTCTCTTCATATTCACATAGCAGGGCACAGAAAAACCTATTTCAGACCGCGCTTAATAAGCAATGCGTCCGGATTCGGATCGGCTCCGCGGAACGTGCGGTAAAGTTTCATCGGTTCTTCGCTGTCACCTTTTTCGAGGATGTTTTTACGGAAAGCAGTAGCCACTTCCTTGTTGTAAATGTCGCCGGTTTCCTTGAAAGCCTGATAAGCATCGGCGTCGAGCACTGCTGCCCAGGTGTAGCTATAGTATCCGGCAGAGTATCCGCCTTCAAAAATATGTTTGAAAATCGGGCTCTTGTAGCGCACTATAATCTGAGGTATCATGCCCATTTTATCCATGCTTGCTTTTTCAAACGCGTTCACATCGATATCGGAGGTATCTTTTTTCACGTGGTAATCCATATCCAGGATAGAAGCCGACAGCAATTCGGTATTCACAAATCCCTGATTAAATGTTCCGGCTTTTCTGATTTTATCCATCAGTTCCTGAGGCATCACTTCGCCGGTTTTGTAGTGAAGAGCATAGGTTTTCATCACTTCTGGTTCCCAGCACCAGTTTTCCATGATTTGCGAGGGCAATTCCACAAAGTCGCGTGCTACATTGGTGCCCGAAAGACTCGGATAGGTAGAGTTTGCGAGCAGTCCGTGCAACGCGTGTCCGAATTCGTGGAAGAGTGTTTCCACTTCGTCCATGGTAAGCAGCGAGGGTTTATCGGCTGTGGGTTTGGTGAAATTACCCACATTTACGATTATCGGACGCTGATTCACACCGTCTTTGATATACTGTTCCTGGAAATTGCTCATCCAGGCACCCACCGTTTTACCCGCACGGGGGAAATAGTCGGTATAAAGAATTCCAATCAGTTTTCCGTCGGCATCGGTTACTTTAAATACTTCTACGTCCTTGTGATAAACGGGCATTCCCTCCAGTTTTTCATACTTCAGTCCGAATAGTTTTGTGGTCAGATCGAACACACCTTTTCGCACATTTTCAAGCTTGAAGTAGGGCCTCAACTGTTCTTCGTCCAAATCAAATTTTGCTTTACGCAGTTTTTCGGTATAGAACCACCAGTCCCACGGTTCGAGTTTTTCGCCTTTACCTTCTGCGTCCATCAGTTTCTGCAGTTCGGATGCTTCAGCCTTTGCTTTGGCTACTGCCGGCGTCCATACTTTGTTCAGGAAGCTGTAAACCGCATCGGGAGTTTTGGCCATGGTGTTGTCAAGAATAAACGCTGCAGGACTCTCGAAGCCCAATAATTGAGCTTTTCTCACCCTGAGTTTCATTATTTTATTAATCACCGGCTTGTTGTCGTTTTGGTTATCGTGATTACAGCGGTCCACGTAAGCCATAAGCAGCTCTTTGCGCAGTTCGCGGTTCTCACCGTACTGAAGCACGGGTATGAAACTTGTCTTAGAGGTTGTGAAAAGCCATTGACCTTCTTTTCCTTCTTTTTTAGCTTCTTCGGCAGCTGCCTCGATGATGCCTTCAGGAAGTCCTTTCAATTCTTCTTTGTTGGTCACAAATTTTTTGAACGCATTGGTTTCGGCCAGGATATTCTGCCCGAAAGTCAATTCGAGTGTGCTCAGTTCCTTGTTGATTTCTCGCAACTGTGCTTTTTGTTCTTCATTGAGGGCAGCGCCACTGCGTATGAATCGTTTGTAGATTTTCTCCAGCACACGGTCCTGTTCGGGTGTAAGTCCCAGCGTGGCTTTGGTGTCGAAAATGGCTCTTACCCGTTGAAACAGTTTGTCGTTCAGGTAGATATTATCGCTGTGTTCGGTAAGTTTCGGGGTTACGATTTTGGCAATAGAATCCATTTCATCGTTTGTTTCGGCCGACTGAAGATTTGAAAATACGGCACTGACCTTGCTGAGCAACTCGCCGCTGTATTCCATTGCTTCAATGGTGTTGGCAAAAGTCGGAGCTTCGGGATTGGAGGCAATTGAATCGATTTCTGCCTGATGTTGTTTGATGCCTTCTTCAAAAGCAGGTAGATAGTGCGCATTTTTGATACTTTCGAAAGGCGGTGCCTTGTACTCGTTTTTATAATCCGAGAAAAAAGGATTGTCCGATTTTTCAGACTTACCGGTGCATGCAGTTACGATTGTTCCAATCATCATAATTAAAAATAGTTTTTTCATAACTTTTATTTTTTACAGTATTATTATTTAAGAATATATTTTACAAAATTATTCATTTTATTTTTATTATTAACGTAATTTACAGCAAATTGTTGACTGTTTGTTTATCTTTTTTCAGTTGTTCAACCAGCTCGTCAATTCCGTTGAATTTCATTTCGTTGCGTATGCGGTACATGCATTCTACATTGATTTGATGGTCGTATATATCAGCCCCGAAATCAATGATATGGACTTCCATGCTGAGTGAATTGCCGGCCGAAAAGGTGGGTCTGTATCCGATATTCATCATGCCTTTGTATTTTCGGCCTTTCAGATACACATAAACGGCATATACTCCGGTGGCGGGAATAATTTTTTCCTTGCTGTCAAACCAGATATTGGCGGTTGGGAATCCGATTTTCCGTCCGTTTTTATAACCGCCGATTACTTTTCCCAAAAACGTATAGGGATAAGTGAGCAATGTATTTGCCAGGAGAATATCACCTGCTTCGAGCGCTTTTCGGATTTGCGAACTGCTGAAATGTTCACCTCCGTCCAGTACGAATTGTTCGGCTCGGATTACATTCATACCCAGTGCTTTACCATAGTTGTAATACTCTTCGTATCCTTCTTCGCGGTTGTGACCGAAGCGGTGGTCGTGTCCTACGAAAAGTGTTTTCACATGCAGGCGTTCGTGCAGAACCTGCGTGATGAATTCTCTGGCCGACAGTTGTGCCAGTTGCTGCGTGAAATTCAATACCACGCAGGCATCTAGTCCGGTTGTTTCGAGTTGGAGGAGTTTTTCCTCCAGGGTGGTAAGGAGTCGTGGCTGGAAATCGCTTTTGAGAATCTTGCGCGGATGTTCGCTGAAAGTGATTGCCACCGAAATGCTTTGCCCGGTGCGCGCCCTGTTATTCACTTCGTTGAGCAAAAACCGATGGCCGCCGTGCACTCCGTCGAAAAATCCTACTGTAGCCACACACTTATCCCAGGGTACGGAATCGTTGTTTTTATAGATAAACACTTTTTTATTTACAATTTATTGATTTACAATTTACAAAGCCAGAATTTTACTGAACAGGGGTTCTCAACCACTGATAACCTGACATTTAACTATTTGACTGTTAGATATTTAATTCTATTAACTTTCCGGGAAATTCCCAATCCTTTACGCTGGAAAAGGGTTCGATATATTCCGTTTGGAAGCCAAGTTCGCTTGCCGTGTTGATATTGTGTATGCCATCATCCAGAAACAAACATTCTTCGGCTTTGAGCCCTGCATCGGCGAGCAGTGCCACGAAAATTTCTGCAGAAGGTTTAGCAAGTTTCATTTCGTACGACAGATAGCATTTATCAAAAAAGTCGGTGATACGATATCCGTTCACTTCAAACATTTTTTCAGAAAAACGGAATGACAAATTATTCGTGTTGCTAAGCATCAAAACCTTGTATTTTTTTCTTAATTCCATCAGCAAATCCAGTTTTTCTGCCGGTATTCCCACCAATAACGACGTCCAGGCGTAATCTATCTGTTCGTCGGTCACCTTCAGGGTGGCATTTTTTCTTATCTCTTCCCTGAATTGTTCGTCGGAAATCTGCCCCATCTCGTAATCAAGAATAAACCCCCGCTGAAGCGTAGTGTTTATGAGATTGTGCATATTATTGATTCCGAGATTTTCAAAATTCCGAATGCACAGTTCCCAGTCCAGATCAACAATCACACCTCCCAAATCGAATATTACCGTAGTTACGTGCTGATATTTTGTCATTTTTCTAAAAAATATGAAATATTATTTTTGGAGTTATTCAATTTTTATTACTTTTGCACTCACTTTGCAAAGATAATATATTTTTTGTAAATGTCGGGCCCATAGCTCAGTTGGTTAGTAGCACCTGACTCATAATCAGGGGGTCACTGGTTCAAGCCCAGTTGGGCCCACAAATTAAAAATCAAGGTTTTACACATAATGTGTGAAACCTTTTTTTATCTTTGTTGAACTATTGTTGAAACTATGCAGAAGCAAATGATAGGATTTTTCAGTAAAAAACTTCAAAAATTCTACGTTGGAGTTACTCAGCATGAAACTATAATGAGATTTGACAGATATAACTTTTTTCAATTTTGAAAAGAACCGACCCATATCAACTTTCATAGATTGGAGTCTGTTTTTTACAACCCATCATTAAACTCAATTTGATTTCGAATGTTGTATAAAAAACTCCGATTCAATGGCAGAAAAAAGAAAAATTTACAAAAAAAGTATCCACTCAATAAAAGAAATAGCTCAGAATGTATTCGTGCTCAGTTTTGCGCGCAATTTTGAATTCAGAGCAGGACAAGTAGTGGCTGTCGATGTAGTTACCGACGGTGAGCCGCGCCTGTACAGCATTGCAAGCGGGGAGCTGGACGAATACATCGAAATTCTTTTTGATGAGAAACCCGACGGGAAGCTTACTCCCAAACTATCCGCATTACTTCCCGGTGATACAATTTATGTATCCGAACCATTCGGTAACTTTATCTGCAACGACGAATCGGCCTGGTGGATAGCTTCGGGCACGGGTGTTGCTCCGTTTGTTTCCATGGTCCGTTCGGGACAGGAAATCGGGAAAATCCTCATTCACGGAGGCCGGTACGATGAAAATTTCTATTTTTCGGATTTGCTCGAAAATAAACTTTCCGGAAACTACATCCGCTGTGCCACGCAGCAAGCTGATAGTGCCTATTACAAAGGAAGACTGACCGGCTGGCTCAGGGAACAATCGTTTTTGCCAACCGAATTAAAATACTACCTTTGCGGAAGTCCCGAAATGGTAGTAGAAGTCAGAGACATACTGATTTCCAGACACATACCTTTCGGTCAGATTATTTCAGAAACCTATTTTTAGTCAATAAAAAAATGGATAAACAACCTCTTTTCGGCTTATCTCTTCAAAAAATCAAGTATGTAGTCGCTTCACTGGCATTGCCGTCGTTTACAGCCACACAAATCACCGACTGGCTTTATAAAAAGCACGTGAGTTCGATTGACGAAATGACCAATCTGTCCAAAAAAGCGCGTGAGCTGCTGAATGAAAAGTTTATCGTCGGGCTAACAGCTCCTTCCAACGTTCAAACCTCAACGGATGGCACAAAAAAGTACCTTTACCCTACGGCTACCGAAAAATTTGTAGAAGCTGCCTACATACCGGATGAGGACAGAGCCACGCTTTGTGTTTCGTCTCAGATTGGCTGTAAAATGGGATGTTTGTTTTGCATGACCGGTAAGCAGGGCTTTCAGGGCAATCTTACTGCAGGCGAAATTGTAAACCAGATACAATCGTTGCCCGAATTCGAAAATCTGACCAACATCGTGTACATGGGCATGGGTGAACCGCTGGACAACCTGCAGCCCGTGCTTGATAGCCTCGAAATTCTGACTGCATCGTGGGGATACGGCTGGAGTCCGAAGCGGATTACTGTTTCCACCATCGGGGTCATTCCGGCCATGCAAACGTTTCTGAAACAAAGTAACGCTCACCTTGCCGTGAGCATGCATACTCCTTTTGACGACGAGCGGAAAAGAATCATGCCTATACAGAGTGTGTATGGCATCTCCGAAGTAGTTTCAGAATTGAGAAAATGGGATTTCAGTCATCAGCGGCGTGTTTCGTTTGAATACATCATGTTCAAAGGGGTAAATGACACACCCCGCCATGCCAGAGAAATAGTACGTCTGCTGGAAGGAATAAGGTGCCGCATCAACCTGATTCGTTTTCACCCGATTCCTGACACTGCGCTGGAAGGCACTCCTTACAATGACATGGTGGAATTTCAGAATATGCTCAAAGCCAGGGGAATGACTGTAACCATTCGCGCTTCGCGGGGTGAAGATATATACGCTGCCTGCGGAATGCTATCCACCAAAGAACTGGTAAAAAGGCAGCAGGAACCGGATTTTTAATTGGTGGGCATCTTTTTAAAATGATTATCCGCAAAATGTCCTGACATATCATTAGTTGCCACGCCTTTTAAGGCGTGGGTATGAATCTCAGGTCATCCTGCGGATAATCTTTTTTTAATAATCAACTTTCGCAAATGTAAGTAGTTGTAATTAAGGTATATACAATTATGCTTACAATTTTCTACTTGCGATGACCTGTCCCCCTCTCCTTGGGAGAGGGGTTAGGGGAGAGGTCGAACGATATGAATCTTTTAACGATCAATTTTGTATAAACATCTGATAGTCAAGATGTTTGATTTTATATTAATCAGTATTTCAGGTATTTATATGCTTGCTAAAGTCAAATTAATAATCAAACTCAATACGATATTCGCTCTTATTTCCGGCACCATCCGTAGCTCTGAAAATCAGTTGATGTAATTGCCCTTTCGTAAGCCTCGATGAATCAAAAACATACGTATAGGTGGTTGATTTTACATCGTTGGAGAAAAGTGCAAATTTTCCGTCAATTTCACCGCGGTAAAAAGAAATTCCACTTTTTTCATCTTTCAGCGTAATGTTGATGCGTCCGTTTTTCACCCAATCGGACGGTGCTACCGGACTAATTACGGGAGCTACAGTATCGCGTGATATAGCATAGCGGCCTCCAAGTTCGTTGATGGCGACTTCTATCCCGCCGTTTTTATATTTTCCTCCCATCCATTCCTCTTCTCCTTTTTTGTTAATTTCTATTATTCCAAATCCCGTGGTATCTTTTCGGGCTTTATCGTTCATTTTGAGCCACATAATTGCACTCCGGTGAAGCGGAACAGGCTTGTTATTTACCTGATAAACATCTGAATAATAGATTAAAGACGCCCACTGCCTGTGATTGTAACAAATATCAGTGTAAAGATTTCCCATTGGAATCGAAAGCATAAAGTCAGCATTTGTAAACCAGTTGCTTAACAATACAGACATACGGTTGTCACATACAGGCACCGGAGGAATCGCTTGTTTTTGCCCTTTTACAACAAATGAATAGGTAGTTTTATTGCCATAATGGTCTGAGAGCTCATAGCGGAGGTTGTAAATCCGTTCTTCGGTGATGTTGATGTATCCGTTGTTGATTGTTTCGTACAAAGTAAGTGTATTGCCCGGCTCCACAAATGATTTCATAAAGAACGATTTATTGTTGCGCCAGTCTTCGAAATCGACAAAGGAATTGATCATCCGAGTTTTGTCAAACGGGAAACGATTCATGGAACTTCGGAAAACAGGCACACCATCCACAAAAAGAGCAACATTTTCCACGCCCAACACACTTCCGGTTTCGTTCATGCGGTCATACGCCTTCACTCCCATCCCAATTGTTCCCCAGGCGTGAATGGTTTTACCCAATCCTCCGTAATCGCCTGATTTTGTTTTCCCAATGTTCAACCGAATCGGATTGCTGCTTCCGTTTATTACCCCTTTTCCTTCCTGCGGATAAAAAGCAATTCCCCGAATGTCGGGTTTCTGAGTATCGGTCATCGTTTTTCCGAGAAAATCTTTGGCATCCAGCGGATCCTGGGTTTTGGTGTCCCGGATTTCGAAATGGAGATGAGGTCCTCCGGAGCTACCCGAATTGCCGCTCAGGGCTATCTGTTCGCCCTTTTTCACAGTAATTTCATTCGGTTTTAGTTCAATATCTATCCGGTAAGATTCCAGTTCGTACTGTTTTTGTTTGATATAATCGGCTATTTTTTTGGAATAACTGTTGAGATGACCGTAAACGCTGGTTTGCCCGCCGGGATGATCGATGTACAATGCCAACCCGTAACCGCCCGGTGATACGTTTATGCGTGAAACGAATCCGTCATCAATGGAATAAACCGGTTTGTTGACGCTTTGCTGCGTTCTGTAATCCAGCCCGGAGTGGAAATGATTGTTTCTTAATTCACCAAAATTGGCACTCAGTGATACCGGAATGCGTAATGGCGGTGAAAAGTTTTGAGCATCAACCGTAAAAGTTCCATACGTGAAGAGCACAAAAAGGAGTGTAAATCGAATTATTTTCATTTTTCCGGTGTTTATATCAGCCCCCTACCCCTCCCGAATCAAGTTTCCCGATATAAAATCGGGACTGGCCGGGACAAGCTCTCAAGAGGGAATAATAAGTTTTGATTTGGCTTTGTGAATAATGTTGTGTCTATTTAAATATTTCCTTCCCGATTTTCATCGAAACAAGTTGTGTGTCCTGTTTTTTTTAATCAGGTCATTATAATT
>ERZ1645189.107-NODE-107-length-19867-cov-5.542146_pt1 | contig 19867 bp, 23 predicted proteins | sample MGYA00575350_ERZ1645189 | MGnify/ENA primary metagenome ERZ1645189 (study PRJEB40845, sample SAMN11283421) | freshwater sediment metagenome | isolation source: river sediment | host: Sediment | place: India: Jajmau, Kanpur | collected 2015-12-17 ...
TTTTACGAGAAATGACCGAAGAGATGAATCAAAAGATTCTACAAGCCGCTCAAGCCGATCCTCGTTTGCATTCTATGGGCACAACCTTTACCGGTGTCATTGAAACAGATGGGATGTTATATTTATTGCATATCGGAGATTCTCGCTTATATCATTGTGATGCACAAGATATTTACCAAATATCTTCCGATCACTCTTGGTCTGGCGAATTGCTGCGAAGTGGGCAAATTTCTTTGGAAGAAGCGAAGAATCATCCCAATCGCAATGTCTTAACCCAGTCTTTGGGATATGCTGGGAAAATTCAAGCAGAGATTAAAGTGATTGAGTTATCACCGCAATCCTCTCTCTTATTATGCAGCGATGGTTTGTATAATTTGGTTCAAGATCGTGAATTACTGACGGCTATGCAGACGATGAAAGAACCTTATGACACCGCACAGGAATTGGTTGCTTTAGCCAACGAACGAGGAGGAACAGATAATATTACTGTGATTACAGCCAAATACTTGGCAGAGAAAGTAGGTGATCCACAGTGATAGATGCGGTATTAAAAGACCGTTATGAAATAATCGAGCAAATTGGCAGCGGTGGTATGTCCATTGTTTACAAGGCCAAAGATTTGAAGCTTGGTCGTTACGTTGCGATTAAGGTGTTGCGCGAAGAATTCTTATCGGATGCCGATTTTTTACGCCGATTTCGCCGTGAAGCCGAATCTGTACAACGCTTAAATCATCCAAATTTGGTCGCGACTTACGATGTACAAGTCACCAATCCTCCGTATTACATCGTAATGGAGTTAGTCGAAGGAGCCACTCTCGACAAAATTCTGATACAGAATCACTTAACTTACGAACAAACGGTATATTACGCAGCTCAAATGGCTCGGGCCCTCGTTCATGCACATACCAATAAAGTCATTCATCGTGATATCAAACCCCACAATATGATGATTGATGCCAATGGTCAACTAAAACTAACCGATTTTGGAATTGCATTGACCGTGTCGACTTCTACTTTGACCAATACTCGAGCGATTGTCGGTTCGGTTCACTATTTTTCACCGGAGCAAGCTCAAGGTAAGCCGGTTACCGAGCAATCGGACTTATATTCCTTGGGCATTGTGATATACGAAATGTTAGCCGGAAGGGTACCTTTCCGAGGAGAAACACCCATTGAACTGGCTTTAAAACACGTACAAGAAGAAGTTCCACCATTACAAGAATTTTGCCCAGATCTTCCACCAGCCATAGAAAATGTTGTGATGAAGCTGTTGGAAAAGAATCCAGAAGACCGTTATGAAAGTGCAGAAGATTTACTTGAAGATTTAGAGTCCTTGTTAAATGCCGGAATTCAACCGGACATTGAACGTCTCAAAAAGCCAAAGCCACTTTCCACGGCTGAAAAAGCAGAAATCAAACGGAAACGAGTGATGTGGATGCGTCGCGGAATTATTTCTCTTGTAATACTGCTACTTCTGGGAAGCATAGGGATGGTTGCGAACATGTTGCTGTTTGGTCCCAATGGCGATGCGGTCACTGTACCCAATGTACAGGGTAGAAGTCTCACAGATGCCGTGGCCTTGCTAGATCAATCCCATTTGAATTATCAAATATTGGAAAGTGTCTATGACAAAGATCACCCGGAAGGAACCGTCTTACGTCAGACGCCTGCTGCTAATTCCCAGGTAAAAAGTGGTCGTATCATCAGTTTGACCGTCAGTAAAGGGATAGAATTAAGGCAAGTTCCTATGGTTGTTGGTGCAACCGAGCGAACCGCTGTCGTGCAAATGCAGAATGAATCTTTTCAAGTCAAAGTCGTTTTTGAACAAAGTTCTACCATTGCAGAAGGTACTGTGATTCGTCAGGAACCGGAGTCCTTTAAGAAAATTCCCATGGGGAGTGAAGTGCAACTAACGGTATCCAGCGGCTTACAAAAAATCAAGGTACCGAATCTTCAGGGAAAGACCGTAGCAGAAGCACAGAATCTACTCTTAGAAGCGGGTTTCGTTTTGGGTGATGTAGGAGTCACCGCAGATCCTTCACAACCCAGAGGTGTCATCACAGCACAACAACCCTCTGCCGAGACCGAGTTAGCGAAAGGTTCTGCTGTGCATGTGGTCGAGAACCAAGGAGCACAAACGGCAACCATCACCATTCGTTTTGATAACGAAAAAGAAAGTCTAATAAAGGTTTTAGTTACGGACAGTTATGCAACGTATCCCATACGAGTAGTATATGAGAATACACACTATAAAGGGGAAGAACCTTTGACTTTGGAAATCCCCATTGTATCACCGGCTACGGTGGAAGTGTATCGCAACGGTAAAATGGAACTTAGTAAGAAATTTTAAAGGGGTGGCCTATGCCAAAAGTGATGGTGACCAAACGAGTGGGCGGTCTGTATGAACTCATCGATCCGCAAGGATTCACCTTTCAGGGGAAAAGTCGCGGCAAGAACAAAGAGAGCGGTATCTTGATCGGTGATTGGGTCGAGCTTAGTCAAGAAATGATGATTGAGAACGTGTATCCTCGGAAAAACGAGTTGACCCGACCTCCTCTAGCCAATGTAGATCAGCAGATTTTGGTCTTTACATTAAGCTACCCTCCTTTGCATCGCGAATTGCTGGAGAAGATGTTGTTACAAGGAGAACTGCAGAATATTCGCAACGTGATTGTTCTGCAAAAAGCCGATCGCAACGACTCAGAGGAAGCAGCTGCATTGGCAGCTGAGTATGCATTAGCCGGGTACCCTGTGGTTCAGACTTCTACCTTCACTGCAACGGGCTTAGAAGAGTTACACGAAATTCTTCACGGTAGAATCTCTGTTTTTGCCGGTCCTTCCGGTGTTGGCAAATCGAGTTTGCTAAATGCGTTATTCCCTAATTATCGTTTACAAACAGGGGAGTTGAGCGAAAGAATTCAGCGTGGTAAACACACCACTCGTCATACCGAGTTATATGGCACCCTACAAACCGGTTTCATCGCTGATACACCTGGTTTTTATCGCTTGGAAAGTCCCTTTGTGCCATCTAGAGACTTAGCTCATACCTTTCCAGAAATGCGGCCGGTTCTGGGAGAATGCCGTTTTGTATCTTGTTTGCATGACCAAGAACCCGACTGCTCGGTGAAGGATTTACTTTCGTTGGGACGCTTGTCGCAGGGAAGATACCAAAGTTACTTGCAATTATTACACGAAATGAAAGAACGAGAGCGAGGACAATACCAATGATTCGCATAGCACCATCGATATTATCGGCTGATTTTGGGAATTTACTACATGAAGTAAAAGCGGTATGCAAAGCCGGTGCCGATTGGATACACGTCGACGTGATGGATGGAGTTTATGTGCCCAATCTATCCATAGGTTTTCCTGTTCTACGAGCTTTGAAGGGTAAAGTCGATAAACCCATCGATGTGCATTTGATGATTACAGAACCGGAACGGTACTTACGTGATTTTGTTGAAGCCGGTGCCGATACCTTAGTAATCCACGAAGAATCGACGGTTCACTTACATCGCTCCGTTGCCGCCATCAAAGAAATGGGAGTTCTGGCAGGAGTCGCCTTAAATCCACATACTCCTTTGAGTGTGCTTGAATATATCCTGAACGATTTAGATATCGTCATGCTCATGTCCGTTAATCCCGGATACGGAGGACAGAAATTCATCCCATCTGTATTAGGGAAAATTCAGGACTTGAAAGAGATGATGGCGCGTAAAGGAGCACACAACCTCATCGAGGTCGATGGAGGAGTGACTGCAGAAAACGCAGGAGCACTGGTTCGTGCGGGTGCAGATGTCTTGGTATCCGGTTCGGCGATTTTTGGAAAACCAGATTATAAAGCAGCCATAGAAGCAATTCGGGCATCTGTATAAGCAGATGCTCTTCTTGTTAATGTTGTCAAGAATAACTGTTGACAAAAAAATCCTAGCGTGTTATTATGTCAAGGTAAATCATTGACGCAAAGCAGGTGAATTTATGGAAGACATGTTGGCTAAAACAGAGCGTATCAATCGCTTACTCGACTTCTATCTTCCCATGTTCAATCAACGCCAACAGGAGATGCTGACTCTGTATTATCGAGATGACTTTTCCCTGACCGAGATAGCCGATACCTTTCATATTTCTCGTCAGGCGGTCCACGATCAATTACATCGCTTGGTTCATCACATTGAGCAAACGGAAACCACTTTGCAATTGTATCAAAAAAACCTTCAGCAATTAGAAATCTTAAATCAATTATCGGAAAAACTACAACGTCTTTCCGGGTATTTACCACCTACAGTCATTGGGGAAATCACTCAAATCATGCAAAAATTACGCCAATTATAACCGCGGAGGTGATTCTACTTGTTTGAAAGCTTATCGGAGAAGCTACAAAATACATTGAAGAAATTACGCGGGAAAGGTCGCTTAACCGAAAATGACATCAATGAGGCCATGCGCGATGTGCGAGTCGCTTTATTAGAGGCCGATGTCAATTTTAAAGTGACACGCGATTTTATTGCTAAAGTCAAAGAAAAAGCCATGGGGAGCGATATCTTAGAGTCTTTGACCCCCGGGCAACAAGTCATTAAAATTGTCTACGACGAATTGGTTGAGATGATAGGCGGAACCCAATCAAAACTAATGGTTTCCAGCAAACCTCCGACCGTGATTATGCTGGTTGGTTTGCAAGGTGCCGGTAAAACCACCGCTACTGGAAAACTGGCCAATTACCTGCGAAAGAATGGCAAGAAGCCCCTATTGGTTGCTTGCGACGTATACAGACCTGCAGCAATTGAACAGCTACATGTGGTCGGACGACAATTAAATCTACCCGTATTTGATTTAGGTCAAGGCAATCCGGTTGAGATTGCCAAACAGGGCATTTCCGTAGCACAATCGCAAGGTCGCGATACGGTTTTACTCGATACCGCGGGTCGTTTGCACATTGATGATGAGCTGATGAACGAGTTGGTCCGTATAAAAGAAGCAGTTCGCCCACATGAGATTTTGTTGTTAGTAGACGCCATGACCGGTCAGGATGCTGTCAACGTAGCGGCTAGCTTCAGCGAAAAAGTAGGGTTGGACGGTATTATTCTGACCAAAATGGATGGAGATACTCGCGGCGGTGCTGCTTTGTCCATTAAATCTGTGACAGGAAAACCCATCAAATTCATCAGTGCCGGAGAGAAGCTCGATACCTTAGAACCTTTTTACCCTGACCGTTTGGCTCAGCGCATCCTTGGAATGGGTGATGTGTTAACCCTTATTGAGAAAGCTCAGGAAAATGTCGACATGGAACAGGCAAAAGCCATGGAAGCCAAAATGCGTCGAAACGAATTGGACCTCGACGATTTCCTGAAGAATATGCAACAAATCAAAAAAATGGGTCCATTGAGTCAATTGATGAAAATGATTCCGGGTATGCCCGATATCAAAGAAGAAGACATCGATCAATCTGGTATGAAGCGCATGGAAGCGATTATTCAATCAATGACCCTAGAAGAGCGTCGTCGCCCCGAAATTCTGAATGCCAGCCGACGCAAGCGCATTGCTGCGGGTAGCGGCACAAGAGTGCAAGACGTGAATAAAATGCTCAAAGACTTCGAAGAGACCAAGAAGATGATGAAGCAGATGACCAAAATGGACAAAAAAGGGAAACCAAATCGGAATTCGCGTAATCCTTTCGGCAATATCAAGTTTTAGCCGTACGGAGCGTTTTCATAGATCCGTTTACATAACGGTATGTTTAGAAAGGGGGTGTAAGTTGTGGCTACCAAAATTCGTTTGCGCCGTTTAGGTGCGAAAAAAGCACCGTTCTATCGCGTGGTAGTTGCTGATTCCCGTTCACCGCGAGATGGCAGATTCGTTGAAGAAATCGGATATTATGATCCGACCACCGATCCTGTCACCGTGAAGATTGATGAGGAAAAAGCAAAAGATTGGATGAACAAAGGAGCTCAATGCTCTGACCGAGTTCGCGCGATTTTCCAATTGGCCAAGATTCTGTAGAATCTACACATAGGAGAATACGATGAGAGAGATCATAGAAGTCATGGCAAAAGCATTGGTGGATCACCCAGAGCAGATTGTCATTCGAGAAGTGGAGTCCGATCAAGAGATTGTGTATCAATTGACCGTCGCTTCCGAAGATATGGGTAAAGTGATCGGGCACCAAGGACGCATTGCGAAGGCCATGCGTACACTGTTAAAGGCAACCAACGCTCGCAATGATAAAAGAGTTCAACTCGACATTGTGGACCGAGTTACCGAAGAGCAATAGAACGGTAAGGGAACTGTTGAAGGAATCCGAGATGATTTCGCATCGGTTCCCTTTACTATCGCTTGCTAAGATACTGAATTTCGGTAGGGAAGAAGGAAGTAGATTATGTCTGAATCCAAAATGTTTCAAATCGGCCGCATCATCGGCAACCATGGCTTACGCGGTGAGTTGAAAGTATTACCCCTCACCGATTTTCCGGAACGATTTCAACAAAAGCGAGCTATTTTGGCTCGACACGAAAGTGGTCGGGAACTTTTCTTACATCCTGTCTCGGCAAGAGATCATAAAGGCAATATCATCTTAAAGGTAGAAGAATTCGATGATATCAATCAAACCTTACCTTGGATGAAGTCCGACTTGTTGGTACGGGAAGAAGACCTTATGCCATTACCCGAAGGTCGATATTACTTGTATCAGATTATTGGGATGCAGGTTTACCTGGAAGATGGTACTCATGTAGGAACCGTCAGTGAGGTATTGCAACCCGGTGCGAATGATGTTTATGTCGTGCAGTTGAGCGAAGCGGGTAAGCAGTTACCACTGGAATCAAAAGTAGAAGTGTTGCTACCGGTCATCGACGAAGTCATTTTAACGACCGACATAGAGCATAAGCGGCTTACCGTACGCTTATTGGCAGGATTATAAGGTATTGTTATGAACATTGAAATCATTACGTTGTTTCCGGAAATGTTCGAAGCGATTTTAGCCCATAGTATTCTGAAAAGAGCTCTAAATAAGGAAATTCTGACCATTCAATTGCATCAATTGCGTGATTTCAGTTTAGATCGACATCGTAAAGTAGATGATTATCCTTTTGGCGGAGGGGCAGGAATGCTACTGCAACCTCAGCCGGTTTTTGACGCCATGGAAAACATCATCAAAAACCTCCCAACCAAACCTCATACTATTCACCTAAGTCCCGGTGGAAAACCACTGAAGCAAAACGACTTCGAGCGTCTTGCACAAATGCAACATCTCATTTTACTTTGCGGACATTACGAAGGAATGGATCAACGCATTTTAGATACCTGGGTAGATGAAGAAATTTCGCTCGGTGATTTTGTTTTAACCGGCGGAGAATTACCGGCTATGGCCTTAATCGATGGAATTAGCCGTTTGATACCCGGTGTACTGGGTCATGACGAGTCTGCCAGCGAGGAAAGTTTTAGTGATGGACTTCTTGAGTACCCACATTATACTCGTCCTGCGACGTTCAAAGAAATGACAGTGCCTGCTATATTGTTAGAAGGAAATCATGCAGCAATTGCTCAATGGCGAAAAAAAGAATCCCTTCGCCGTACTATGAAAGTTCGTCCAGAACTTCTTTTAAAGGTTGCTTTGAAGGCAAAAGAAAGGCAACTTTTAGCGGAAATACTAAAAGATGAGTGCTAAAACGACAGAAATAATGTAAAAATCTACTTGTCTTGAGGGTAGTCTTATGATATAATCCATATGTTATTTACGAGTGTTCCGCTGTCACAAGTTGAGTATGAACACTTAAGACGAAAGGGGAAAACTACTATGCATCCCACCATTGTGGAATTGGAAAGAGCAATGATGCGCAACGATTTGCCAGCTTTTAAAGTTGGAGATACCGTTCGTGTTCATGCCAAAGTCGTCGAAGGCGGCAAAGAGAGAGTCCAGGTTTTTGAAGGTTTAATTATTGCCCGTGCTGGCGAAGGTGCCCGTGAAACATTTACCGTTCGTAAGATCTCTTATGGTGTAGGTGTAGAAAGAACCTTCCCGATTCACTCTCCTCGAGTAGAAAAAGTCGAAGTCATGCGCCGTGGTCTCGTTCGCAGAGCCAGACTTTACTACCTGCGAAGCTTGGTCGGTAAAGCTGCTACCAGGGTGAAGGAAATTCGTTAAGAATAAAGAAACTGCTTCAATTTTTGAAGCAGTTTTTTCATAGAAAGGGGATACGCAGTTGCAAAACAAAAGAAACTTTCGAGAAATCCGAGAATGGATTCTAGTATTGTCGATTGCAGTTTTGGCCGCGTTATTACTCAGAACTTATGTGGTAGAATTTCTGGGCATTGACGGGTCAACCATGATGCCTACATTGATGAACGGAGAGCGTATCATCACTCTAAAAATTGGGGATGTCCACCGCGGTGATATCATCGTGTTCTCCTTGCCATCTGACCCCCGAAGAATTTTTGTGAAACGTGTGATTGGCCTTCCTTTGGAACGGATCCAAATCATCGATGGTCAGGTGTATATCAATGATGTTTTATTAGAAGAAGACTATTTGGGGTCCTACTCCATGCAGCAAACCATGCCTGTCACCACCATAGAGGAAAATCATTACTTTGTCATGGGTGACAATCGGGCGGTTAGTCTCGACAGTAGAGATCGAGTCATGGGGACCATTCCTCTCGCCAACATTCGCGGCCAAGCGGTAGGGGTTTATTGGCCACTCAATCGAATCAGAACCCTACGGTAGTCCGAGAAAGACAGGTGAATGTCCATGAGTATCAATTGGTATCCCGGTCATATGGAAAAAGGGAAACGGTTAGTGGAGAAGCATATTGATTTAGTCGATGTCGTCCTCGAATTAGTCGATGCTCGTTTGCCTTACTCCAGCCGAAATCCCGATATCGAGAAGATTACAAAGAAACGCCCTCGAGTCATCCTTTTAAACAAGTCGGATTTGGCCGATCCGAATGTCACCGCACAATGGATTCAATGGTTTCGTCAACAAGGTGACTCTGCATTAGCCATATCCAGCACCAATGGTGAGAATTTAAACCGCTTACCTGCTACTGTCGCTCCGTTAGCAGCCGAAGCACTGCAAAAATGGATAAACAAAGGGCGCTTACCTCGTTCGGTTCGATTAATGATGGTTGGTATCCCAAATGTAGGTAAATCTTCCCTCATCAATCGATTGATTGGCGTTAAAAAAGTCGCTGCAGCAGATCGTCCCGGATTGACCCGACAAAGTCAATGGGTCCGAATTCGTGGGGATATGGATTTATTGGATATGCCCGGAATACTCATGCCCCGCATTCACCAAGTGGATGTTGGGAGAAAACTAGCCTCAACCGGTGCCATTTCAGATGAAGTCTATGACAAAGGGGAAGTCGCCCGATTTTTGATTCTTTGGCTAACCAAAGAGTATCCAACGGTTTTAACACAACGCTATGATTTGGAAGGCCCTCTTTCTACCGATGGTGAAGAATTGCTTGACCAAATTGGTAGGAAAAGAGGGTACTTGCAATCTGGAAACCGAGTCGATTCTCTACGTACAGCACAAATGGTCATTGATGAGTTCCGGGGAGGAAAACTGGGGCGTATTAGTCTCGAAAAACCCGCAGATTTTATCACTGAGGACACAACCCATGGCAAATAAGAGTCACGCTGTTGTATGGTTGGAAAAAGAACTCGAATATAGGCAACGCGGTGCGGAATTAATAGCCGGCGTCGATGAAGCCGGATGTGGTCCGCTGGCCGGTCCCGTAGTAGCTGCTGCGGTGATTCTTCCGGCGGTTTCTTTTACTACATCGGATTTTCTTACGGGTTTACAAGATTCCAAGAAACTCTCTGAAAAGAAACGTGAGCTTTTATTTGAAGTGATTACGCATCGTTGTCTCTATGGGATTGGTATCGCTTCCGCTGCAGAGATTGACGCGTTAAACATCCGTCAGGCAGACTATTTGGCGATGCAACGAGCCGTTATGGATTTACCTTTTCAACCGGATGTTTTATTGGTCGATGCCTGGCATTTATCTTTTTGGTCCAAAAAGCAAGAAGGAATCCCCCAAGGTGACGCAAAGATTCGTTCTATTGCCGCGGCTTCCATTGTTGCCAAAGTCACGAGAGATCGCATCCTGCTGGCACTCGATGCATTGTATCCTGCTTACGGGTTTGCACAACATAAAGGCTACCCAACGAAAGCACATTATGCAGCGATTCACGAATACGGTATTTGCAAAGAGCACCGAAAAAGCTTCTTAAAGTCTGTTTTAACCGAGAGGAGTGAATCCTCATGATTGATTCAAAACAATTGGGTTTCATAGGTGAAAGCAAAGCAACCGAGTATTTAGTGAATCATGGTTTTCGACTTTTGCATCGTAATTATACTTCTCCTTTTGGCGAAATGGACTTGGTGATGCGTAAGGACAGAGAATTTGTTTTTGTAGAAGTAAAAACACGAAGTGGTCAGGATTTTGGAGAACCTTATCTTGCCGTCAGCGAGAGCAAAAAAAAGAAATATAGAAATTTGGCTTTGTACTATATTCAAAAAGAGTGTACCAGCGAACCCGCTTATCGGTTTGATATTATCTCATTAATCATCAATCGTTGGAATGGCAATCTCGTTCGTCTTGAACATTATGAAAATGCATTTGTATAAGAAATCGGAGGAATAAATGTATGTTGAGACAAGTCATGGAGATACACGATTTGTTGGATAGTAGTTTCGCAAACGGGGAACGAGTTCTATCTTTTTTGCAATCAAGAGGATTACAGTCGGATTGTTGCTCTTGGAAACACATTCAAGGAGAAAAAGGAACGACAGACTTTGTTCGCATTCTAATCCCTGGAGCCAAGGGAAAAACCCAAAGGGGGAACGCTCCCACCTTAGGATTGATTGGCCGATTGGGTGGGATAGGTGCCCGGCCTGAGCGTATTGGATTAGTCTCCGACGCAGATGGGGCAGTAACCGTCTTAGCTGTTGCCTTGAAATTGTTGGATATGCAACTACATGGAGATTTTCTTCCCGGTGATGTCATTGTGACTACTCACATTGCACCATATGCACCGACACAGCCACACGAACCGGTTCCGTTTATGGGTTCTCCGGTCAACATGAGCGTGATGAACCAGCACGAAGTGGAAGAGACTATGGATGCTATTTTATCTGTAGATACTACCAAAGGGAATCGAGTGTTGAATCACAAGGGTTTTGCGATCACACCAACGGTGAAAGACGGTTGGATTTTGCGTATCAGTGAAGACTTGCTATCCATTATGGAATGGACTACAGGGGAAAAACCCCAAGTCTTAGCTATAACAATGCAGGATATCACTCCTTATGGGAATGACATATACCATGTGAACAGTATCATGCAGCCTGCTATCACTGCACATGCTCCATTGGTTGGAGTCGCCATCACGACCGAAACTGCTGTTCCTGGTTGTGCTACCGGCGCGTCTCATGAAGTGGATATCGAAAAAGCAGCACGGTTTTGCGTGGAAGTGGCAAAAGCTTTTGGGTCCTCCCTCTGTAGTTTCTACAATCAAAGCGAATTTGAACACATTTTACAGCGGTATGGTTCCATGGAACATTTGAAGAAACTCTCAAAATAATACGAAATCTCGAGAAGGATAAAGTCTTACGCGTATAGAAATATCCTGCTCATAAAACAATAAACAGAAGAAGGTATGTCTATGAGCGACCCCGTAAAAGTATCCGACTCACAGGTTTCAGATGTTTCAAAATCTTCACACAAAGGAAGAGACAAATTTAACCAAGCGTTTTTACAAAAAGAGTCTTTAACCAAAGCCGAAGCCAATAAAGAAGTCTTAAAGCTAGCTACTCCTGCCTTAGCCGAACAAATCATGATGGCTTTAATCGGTATGGCCGATATGATTATGGTCAGTCGAATCGGTCCGGCTGCCATTGCAGCAGTCGGTTTGACCAATCAACCCATGATGTTTGCCATGGCTATTTTCATGGCACTTAACGTTGGAACCACCGCCGTCGTAGCACGTCATGTCGGCGCGAACGAGAGCGATGCTGCCAATGAAACCGCCAGACAATCCTTGATTCTCGTTGGAATATTAGGCTTAATCATGGGTGTTATCATGTTTTTTGCGGCGGAGCAGATTTTACTGTTCATGGGTGCCGAAGCAGATACCATGTTTTATGCCGTCAAGTATTTTAAGATTGTTGCCGTCAGTATGGTTTTTAATACCATTCAAATGAGTGTGAATTCCATGGTCCGTGGTGCCGGAGATACGAAATCTCCCATGTATAACAATATGACGGTGAACATCATCAACTTGGTTGGAAATTTTCTCTTGATTAACGGCATCTTATTTTTCCCCAAAATGGGGGTTACCGGTGCTGCCGTAGCGACAGCATTTTCCCGCTTTGTGGGTAGTATGATGGCTTTAAGCTTGGTTTTAATTCCCGGGAAAAGAATTACAGTGAATCTCCGAGAGAGATTTCACTTTAACTGGGAAATTGCTGCCAGAGTCGCCAAAATTGGTTTCCCAGCTGCCATTGAGCAATTTATCATGCGGGGTGGCATGGTTATCTTTACACGGACCATATCTGGGTTAGGCACGGTAACGTATGCAGCACATCAGGTGGCTCTGAATATTACCAGTTTATCGTTTACCACCGGTCAAGGGTTTGCCATGTCAGCAACCTCATTGGTGGGACGCTCATTGGGTGCAAAGAAACCGGATATGGCTGAAATGCTGGCCAATGCAGCGCATAAACTTGCGATGATGGTCTCCGGCTGTGTAGCCATCATTCTATTCTTTTTTGGCAAACAAGTCGCATTCCTTTATTCCAATGATATTGCTGTTTTAACTCAAGCGGCAATCGCTCTCAGAATCATCGCTCTTGTTCAACCTTCCCAATCCACTCAATTTGTACTAGCCGGCGCATTGCGTGGTGCCGGCGATACCAAATGGCCGTTATACTCCACCTTGGTGGGTGTATGGGGGTTCCGTGTTGTGTTGTCGTATATCTTCGTTCGAGTGTTGGGTTATGGTCTGGTTGGTGCATGGGTGGCGATGGCGGTCGACCAATTTGCTCGTTCTTCCATCATCCTTTACCGTTTCCGAAGTAATAAGTGGAAACATGTGAGGGTCTAGTCACAAATTGATTTAAAAAGCCGGAGTATATCCGGCTTTTTTCGTTACAGTGCATCCGAAAGGATAATCCGGTATGTAAGGCGAATGATGAATCATTCTTTTTAATAAGGAAGGAACATTATGAAAAATCAAATCAGTGAACCCGCAACGAGAGAAAAAGCGGTTTTGGTCGCTTTGGAACTCCCCGGTGATACTTGGGCACCGGAAGATTCATTAAAAGAATTGACTGCTCTGGTCGATACAGCCGGTGGGGAAGTCATTCAAACCTTTCAGCAAAAACGCCCTCATCCTGACAGTGCTTTTTACGTTGGCAAAGGCAAAGCAGAGGAAATTGCCCGCTACTGTGATGAAATCGGTGCAGACTTGCTTGTTTTTAACGACAGCTTGAGCCCCTCCCAGTTACGTAATATTAGCGAGCAGACGGAATGCCGAGTGCTAGATCGCAACCAATTAATTCTAGACATCTTTGCTCAACGGGCAAACAGCGCAGAAGGTAAGCTGCAAGTGGAACTGGCGCAATTAAAATATACCTTGCCACGTTTATCCGGTATGGGTAAAAGCCTATCCCGTTTAGGGGGAGGAATTGGTACCCGTGGTCCTGGTGAAAGCAAATTGGAACAAGATCGTCGTCATATCAGGAATCGAATTGATTTATTGGAAAATGCCATTGATGAAGTTGGTAAACGACGACTGGTCACCAAGGGTTCCCGGCAACGAAGTGGTATCCCCGTTGTCGCTTTAGTCGGTTATACAAATGCAGGTAAAAGCAGTCTGTTGAACTGGATTTGTAATGCAGACGAGTTTGCCGAAGATAAGTTGTTTGCCACTTTGGATTCGGTTACTCGAGTCTTTCAACTGAGCAACAAACGCGAAATCCTAATGTCTGATACCGTGGGATTCATTCATAAGCTCCCGCATACTTTGGTTGCTGCGTTCCGTTCTACTTTGGATGAACTGAAAGACGCCGATTTGCTGTTACATGTCATCGATATTAGCGATTCGAACTATGAAGAGCAGATTCAAACTACGGTAAGTTTGTTGGAAGAGCTGGAAATACAGCAACCAATTATTCGAGTCTTTAATAAAGTCGATGCTTTATTTCAGCCCGGAGTACTGCAAAGGGCGTTGACCTCGCATAGCAATACCGTCGCCATCTCTGTAAAGAACAACGTGGGTCGCGAAGCACTGCTTCAAGTGATTGAGGAGCATTTTTCTCAAGACAGAGTGGTGTATCGTTTAGAAGTACCCTATGATAAAGGCGAGTTGATGAAAACCATTTATCAACAAACGACGGTTTTGGAGCGAGCTGAGGATGAGAACGGTGTGACTTTCTTATTGGAAAGCAAACCGGAGGTGAAACAGATACTACTTGCTAAACTAGATACTAAACGAGGAACCCTAAATGAGTGTCATTAAATCCTGGATAAAAGAGGGCGAACAAACCCTTCGCTCACACTTTGAATATTTAGATGAAGTCGCATTACAGAATCAGCGCAAAATCCTAAGTGCTTTCCGAAAGTATCAGGTGTCAGACTATCATTTACATTCTGCCACCGGATACGGTTACGGGAATGCCGGAAGAGAGACGTTGGATCAAGTGTATGCAGAAATCTTCCATACTGAGTCTGCGTTGGTTCGTGGTCAATTCCTATCGGGAACACATGCCATTGGGACTGCTTTATTTGCTTGTTTAAGGCCAGGGGATGTTTTGCTATCTGCCACGGGTTTACCATACGATACCATGCGTCAAGTCATTGGAATCGCTGGAGAGGCCGTAGGCAATTTAACCGAGTTTGGTATCACGTATCAGCAAATAGATCTCACTTCAGAGGGAAGAATCGACCTCGACGCTTTAGAGCATTCCTTACAGCACCCCATAAAAGTGATTCTCATACAACGTTCCAGAGGATATGAGTGGCGCAGTGCTCTGACCATCTCACAAATTAAAGAAGCCATAGAGCGAATACGAATGCATCAGCCACAAGCAATCGTCGTTGTGGACAATTGTTATGGTGAATTTACCGATATTGAAGAGCCTACTGATGTGGGTGCCGATTTGGTAGCCGGTTCTTTGATTAAAAATCCGGGTGGAGGGATTGCTCCCGGAGGTGGATACATTGCAGGTAAAGCAACCTGTATAGAAGCGGCTGCGGCCCGTTTTGCGATGCCTGGCATTGGTTTAGAGATGGGTTCTTCCTTTGGAGACAGCCAGCGTCTTATGTTTCAAGGACTCTTCTTAGCACCTCACACCGTGATTCAGTCTTTAAAGGGTATGCATTTGTTGGCTTTTGTGATGAACAAGTTGGGATATACGGTCTCGCCGCACTGGTCAGAGGCGCGCAACGATATCATTCAAGCGATTCGTTTCCCAGAAGCCACTGCTTTAATTGAATTCTGTCGAGCGGTACAACGAGTTTCGCCGGTGGATTCCCATTTGCTGTTAGAACCTTGGGATATGCCGGGTTATCAACATCAGGTCATCATGGCAGCAGGAGCTTTTATACAGGGTTCTTCGATAGAATTAAGTGCCGATGCTCCTATGCGTGAACCATACACGGTTTATGTTCAAGGGGGGCTTACCTTGGAGCATGTTAAATTGGCTATTGAGGAAATCGGTGAAACCTTGTTGTCACATTTGTAAACAAATTGACATATAAAACCAGCATCTTGAGCAGGAATCCGCGATTTGACTGCGAATAAAGTAGTAAAAGGAGGTCGGGGAAAATGAGTCCTATTTCAAATGAAACCATGCGTTTTCGAGGTATGGATAACGATGAGAAGAGCATACATCGTATTTTGGCAGAGGTTGATGCCGCTTTAACGGAGAAAAACTATAATCCCATTGACCAAATTGTTGGTTACATTTTATCGGGTGACCCTGCTTACATTACCAGTCATAAAGGGGCCCGAAACTTAATTCGTACCGTCAATCGTGATGAGGTCTTGGAAGAATTGGTTCGTTTCTATTTAAAACATAAACCTCAAGAAGCGAAGGAGTCCTAAATGATCTCTGAAACCAGATGGATGGGATTAGATGTAGGCAGTCACACCATAGGTGTGGCTGTTTCCGATTTATTAGGTATCACAGCGCAAGGCGTAGAAGTGATTCGACGTAAGAGTGCTGAACAAGATTTTTTGCGATTACAGGAGTTAATCCACATTCATTCGGTCGTTGGTTTTGTGGTTGGCTTACCAAAGAACATGAACAACACCATCGGTCCACAAGGGGAATTCAGCATGGCTTTTGCCAAAGAATTAGAAGACCGTTTTCACTTACCGGTCATACTATGGGATGAGCGCTTGACTTCAAAGAGTGCGGAGCAAGTTCTTCTTTCGGCAAATGTTCAAAGAAAGAAACGCAAACTAGTGATTGACCAGTTAGCGGCAAGCCTGATTTTGCAGAGTTATCTCGATTCTCTATGTTAAAGCAGAAGGATACGATTGACTTCATCGTGCCCATATGATATGATATTACGAGTCAGTCGTACTAGGTGTTGAACGTAGAAATACTGATTTAATAGAAATGATAAAAGAAAGGTGCTGAATACAATGTCTGAAAAAGATATCAAAGCTCCCTGCGATTGCGGGCACGATCATGACCACGATCATGACCATAACCACGAAGAAATGGATATGGAAATCGTTACTTTAGTGGATGACGAAGGTAATGAACATGAATTTGAATTGGTTGAAATTCTGGAAATCGACGACATGGAATACGCAGTCCTCTTCCCCTTGGAAGGCGACGAAGAAGACGAAGCTGTGATTTTGAGAATCGAAACCGATGAAAACGACGAAGACGTCTTAGTCGATATCACGGACGAAGACGAATGGAACAAAGTTGTCGCTGCCTGGGAAGAATTGGTTGCCGAGGAAGACGAAGACGACGAAGATGAAGACGAATAAGAATTCGATCGCGGAGTCCGATTTGTAGAACACAAATCGGACTTTTTCTTTACTAAATTCCCGCGAATGGATGTGATACGATGAATTGTAGAAAAACGGCTTTGCTCACATTACTTGTAGTCCTTACACTATTGGTTACCGGCTCTTGGTGGTACACTCAGCCAACCGGAAAACCAGAGGAAATTTTTACAATATCCAAAGGAAGCAACTATGAGGAGATTGGCATTCAACTTGAACATTCGGGCTGGATTCGTTCTTCACTCGTTTGGCAAATCTGGGGGGTACTATCGGGACAAAATCGAAGTTATTTTGCCGGTAGTTATGCACTTCAACCCCATATGGGCTTACTCCAAATATCGAGTGAGATTCACAAGGGAAATTTCTTTCTTGAAAAAATCCCCTTGACGATTCCTGAAGGATCCACCATCGAACAAATAGCCTCCTATATTGCCGAGACTGGGCTGATGACGGCAGAGGACTTTCTGCAAGCCATACGCTCTTACGAACGAAGTACGGCGAACCCGGATGTGTTATACGATCTCGAGGGTTATCTTTTCCCTGAGACATACTATTTGAATTCGACCATGACTTCCGTCGATATCATCGAAATGTTGCGAGAACAATTCGATGATGTCATGAAAGATATTCAAATTCCCAAAGATTTTGCGTATTCTGAAGAGGAGTTAATCATCTTAGCTTCCATTGTTGAAAAGGAATCTCAAGACCCGGAGGAAATCGGATTGGTTGCCGGTGTTTTCTTAAATCGGCTACAAATTGACATGGCATTGCAATCCTGTGCTACCGTCAATTATATCTTAAAGCAAGATAAGCTCATTCTCAGCGAGGAAGATATCGCAGTGGATTCGCCTTATAACACGTATATGTACATGGGCTTACCTCCGGGACCGGTTGGAAACCCGGGCAAAGCAGCCATAGAAGCCGTTTTATATCCTGTACTTAGTGATTACTACTTTTTTGTAGCAGGACCCGATGGAACACATCATTTTAGCGAAACGTACGAAGAGCATGTCTGGTGGACACATACACTATGGGGAGAATAATCATATGTTAAAAAGGAAACCTGAACTTTTGGCTCCGGCCGGTGATCTTGAAAAGATGAAAATAGCCTTTCTCTATGGCGCAGATGCAGTGTATTGTGCCGGTATGCGCTATGGATTACGCGAAAGAGCGACGAATTTTAGCAAAGAGCAGCTTCAAGAAGGCATTGACTTCGCACATTCACTACACAAAAAAGTATATGTAACCGTCAATGCCATGCCGCATAATCGAGATTTAGTAGACCTACCCGATTATCTGTGTCAATTAAATCAAATGAGAGTAGATGCTCTTATCATTTCCGATCCGGGCGTCTTGATGCTGGCAAAACAATATGCTCCCAATGTAGAGTATCACTTAAGTACTCAAGCCAATACGGTGAATCGTGCTTCCGCAAAATTTTGGCAGAGCCAAGGGTTCTCTCGTTTGATTCTTGCCCGAGAGTTGAGTTTTGAGGAAATAGGGGAGTTCCGAGAAGAATGCCAAGCAGAACTTGAGTGTTTTGTCCACGGAGCTATGTGTATGGCATATTCCGGACGATGTTTGATTTCGAATTTCCTCACCGGACGGGATGCCAATGGCGGTGATTGTGCTCAAGCTTGCCGTTGGAATTACAGTGTGATGGAAAAGAACCGGTCTGGCGAGTATTTTCCGGTAGGGGAAGATGAAGGTGGTACGGCTATCTTTTATTCCAAAGATTTGTGCATGATTCAGCACATTCCCGAATTGATGCAAAGTGGTATCGATGGCTTCAAAATTGAAGGGCGTATGAAGAGCCTTCACTATGTGGCAACAGTAACCGGAGTCTATCGACAAGCGATGGATCTCTATTGGAAGGACCCCGATGCATACGAGTATCAACCCCAGTGGCTTGAGGAAATTCAGAAAGCCGGTACTCGTGAATTCACCAAAGGGTTTTATTTTGGAAAACCGGGGGCTTCTGCTCAAAATTATCAGGGTAATCTAGTGGACCGAAGTGTAGATTTCGTTGGAATCGTTCGAGGAAGCGACGAAAATGGCATATGGATGGAACAAAGGAATCATTTTAAAATAGGGGATACCTTAGAGATTTTGCTGCCAACCATGGAAAAAGTAGAATTGGTTCCACACTCCATGCGGAATGAAAACATGGATGAGATTACTGTAGCACCACACGCACAAATGCGAGTATTTATACCCACTACCCTTAAGATACCGGTTCATAGTGTAGTCCGACGCATCAAGTAGAAAAATCCTTACCGAGATTTTGATGAACTCGGTAAGGATTTCTTTGTTTCACTCTATATCCTCACAACTCCTTAAAAAACACCAACTACTTCCGACAAGGCCTTGTTGATTTCTCCAGTTGCGAAAAATAAACGCGGCAAAAAAATCTTTTATTTATTGGTTTAAGCACTTGATTTAAATATCTATATGAATATAATGATACATGTCGACAACATGCTCTTTATAAACTTCATACTTCAGACTACCCAAGAATGACGAGAAAGCAGGAGTTTAGCCCATCCAAATCGAAACCATGTAGCCGTTACCAAAATGAATTTTGATAAAGGATGGATACTCTATGGATATCTTCACGCAAGTTGTCATCATGTTGGCCGGGGCTATTGGAATCAATATGGTTTTTCGGAAATACGTGAAACCGGTAAGCAATTGGCTCTATTGGTTTATTGGCATGTTTGCATCTACTTTTGTCGTCAATATCATCAGTCTTTATTTGGTTTCCATTGGGACATTGCCTCAAGATTGGGGTCCTGTGCTGATTCAAACCGTGGCCATTGGAGTCATGTTACTCTTTATGCCTCG
>ERZ1645189.108-NODE-108-length-19842-cov-5.736898_pt1 | contig 19842 bp, 16 predicted proteins | sample MGYA00575350_ERZ1645189 | MGnify/ENA primary metagenome ERZ1645189 (study PRJEB40845, sample SAMN11283421) | freshwater sediment metagenome | isolation source: river sediment | host: Sediment | place: India: Jajmau, Kanpur | collected 2015-12-17 ...
ACATTTCTTACTGAAGGAGACAGCAAAAGATTACTTTTCAGAGCGACTTCCGACGAGCAGGGCAAAGTTATACGAAAAGAGTATACCCATTATCTGAATGAAATTGACAACAAAATAAAGATTAAGCTACTTTCCCTGAAAGAATTCGTAAGCAGACCAATATTTGACGAGTTTTAGCGTAAGAGACTGTTTACCTGGCAGGATATGTGAGAAAATGCTTATTATAAAGCACTTAACTTTTTGAATTTATTGACGATTCTGTTCTTTCAAAACTTACTCAACTGATTATCTGACAATTCTCACATATCCTGCCAGGCAATTATTTCTGAGTTTGCTTCCGAACCTCAACAGTTGAAATTTGTTTTTATATTTGTCACTGGTTAAAAACCCAAAAACTATTTATGCTTAAAAGGGCTTCTGCCATATTGCTGATAATCATTGCCAACATTTTGCTGCTGGGACACACTGTTGTGCCTCATCACCATCATGGGGAGCATATCTGCATCTGCAATTACAGTGAACACTCTCACGACAATACTGCTCCGGGAAATGCCCAGGCAGATTTGTCGTCAGGTAATTATTCCGCAGGAAGTCAATCATCAGAATTTGACCGCTATCATACCGGCTGCAGTCATGGAGATAATATCTCCGGTGAAAATTCAAATGAAGAGTGCAGCGGAGATACCCAAAACAGTTGCAACAGCTGTCCGGTTTCCGGACACAGCAGTGAAGGAAAGTGCAACTTTCTGGATTTGCTGGTGCTGATTCCGGTTAATGAAACTAAGTCTGTGCACAGCTCATTTTCAGAAAATTCAGATTTTGATGCTGACTCTGATTATGGTTTAGGTACCGGCTCGTTGCCCGGGTTCTTTATTGCATATCTGAACAACCAGTTGTTTCCTGATATTCCGGAATCGGCTCTGCTCTTAAAGGAGCATCATGACAAAACTCCGCTTCTCTGCGGAATCTATTTCACAAAAGGGCTTCGCGCCCCTCCCGCTGTTTAAGTTCTCCGATTGAACATCCACTCTTGCTATTTCAGTTGAAATTTCAGAATCAATTCTGTGAAACAGGCAAGGCAAAGTGTCAGTTCATTTCAAGCATTTGCCAAAGGTGTTATCGTATTTTAATACTTGGATTAAATAATCTAAGTTTTGAAATTATAAATGTAATAATGAGTATGGCAGTGCAGTTCCCATTTACACTTAAACAGCAATTAAAATGTCAGCAAAATTTCTACAAATATTATTAATTGTAATGGTGGCAACATTTTCCGGCTGCCGTAACAATTCAGGCGATGCACATGAGGGAGAGGGTCTGGAGGGACATTCACATGAAGCCGGTGCTAAGGCAGAAGCAGATGCTCACGCCGGTCACAACCACGGTGAGGCGCCAAAATTTCAGTATACAGTATACAGCGAGAGCCACGAGCTCTTTGCCGAGGCCGATGCCTTTATTGCAGGAAAAAAAGCAGCCGTACTCTCACACTTTTCTATACTACCCGATTTCAGACCAGTTACAGAGGGAAAAATTACAGCTATTCTAACAGTTAACGGACAGGAGAGCCGGGCCGAGCTTCCTGCCCCAACAAGAAATGGAATTTATCTTTTTGAGATTACTCCGGCGACTGCCGGTAAAGGAAGCCTGAAATTTGAAATTTCAGGAAAGAGCGGAAACTACCAGGTAATCGTTCCAGAAGTGACAGTCTTTGCAGACGAACACGCTCCATTCCATGCCGTACAGCCAGAGCCATCGGCAGTTAATACAACTGTTTTCACAAAAGAGCAGTCGTGGAAAATTAATTTTGCCACAGCACTGCCGTCAGCAGAGCCCTTTGGCGAAGTAATTAAAACATCGGCACTCGTTACATCATCACAGGAGGGAGAGGCAATAGTTTCGGCAAAATCGGCAGGTATAGTAATCTTTACCGCAGGTGTGGTAACAGAGGGGATGAGCGTTTCTGCAGGTCAGACAATCGCCTCAATTTCCGGAGGTATGGCAGACAATAATCCGGCCATCCGCTTTGAAGAGGCAAAGAACAACTACGAAAAGGCAACTTCTGATTATGAAAGGGCTAAGCTGCTCTCTGCAGATAATATTATCTCTCAGAAAGAGTTCTCGGATACGAAAAACAGATATGAAAATGCTAAGTCAGTTTATGATAATTTAAGGGGCAACTTCAGCAGGTCCGGACAGAGTGTGAAAAGCCCGCTGGGCGGATTCATCCGCCAGCTTTTTGTGAGCAACGGATCATATGTTGAGGCCGGAACTCCCCTTATGGTAGTTTCACAAAGCAGAAAGCTGACACTTACAGCTTCGCTTCCGCAAAGGTACCTGCCAGTTCTGGCAACAGTGAGAGATGCCTCAATAAAGGCAAACTCACAAAGTCCGGCTCTCTCTTTGAGCGAACTCAGGGGAAAGGTGCTCTCCTACGGCAAGGCAGCAAACTCAGACAACTTCCTTATTCCGTTCACAATGCAAATTGAGAATAACGGAACATTTATACCTGGAAGCTTTGTAGAGGTATACCTCAAGGGGCTGAGCGGAACAAATGTTATCACGGTTCCTGTAAAAGCACTCATGGAGGAGCAGGGTCTCTTCTATGTATGGGTGCAGATTACACCGGAGCTGTTTGAAAAGAGAGAGGTTAAGGTTGGCAGAAATGACGGAAGAGGTGCCGAAATCCTTTCCGGCCTTCTGGCTACAGAGAGAGTGGTTACTGCCGGGGCTGTTCAGATTAAGCTGGCTCAGGCAACAGGTACTCTTGACGCACATTCAGGTCACGTTCATTAAAAGCTGAAGCAATGTTAAACAACATCATAAAATTTTCGCTCAATAACAAGTATCTCATTTTGCTCTGCTCAATGGTACTTGTAGTATTTGGAGCAAGAACCGCTTCCAATATGGACATCGATGTCTTTCCGGACCTCACTGCTCCTACCGTGGTGGTTATGACGGATGCGCACGGAATGGCATCTGAAGAGGTCGAAAGGCTTGTAACCTACCCCATCGAGACGGCTGTTAACGGTGCAACTGATGTAAGGCGGGTAAGATCTGCATCATCACAGGGATTCTCATTCGTATGGGTGGAATTTGACTGGGGAACAGATATCTTTAAAGCCAGGCAGATAGTGAGCGAAAAGCTCATCAGCATTAACTCACAGATGCCCCTGGGAATAGGTCAGCCGGAACTGGCCCCGCAGTCGAGCGTGATGGGTGAGATCTTCTTTGTGGGTCTTCAGGCAGACAGCACAAGTATGATGGACCTTCGCACAATCGCCGAATGGAATGTCAAGCCGCTGATTTTATCTACAGGAGGCGTTTCGCAGGTTACAATCATTGGGGGAGACTACAAACAGTACCAGGTAATTGCAGACCCTCAGAAGATGATCTATTACAAGGTAACTGCGAAAGAGCTGGCAGATGCATGCAGAGAGATGAGCAACAATTCGGCAGGCGGAGCACTCAGGGAGTTCGGAAACGAATATGTGATAAGAGGAGTCGCCAGAAGTTCAAATCCGGAGGAGCTTGCAGCCACCTATGTAAAATCTGTAAACGGAAGGCCTGTAAGAGTGGGCGATGTGGCAGAGGTAAGAATTGGCAGCGCTCCAAAAATGGGATATGCCTCAGGAAATGCGAAACCGGGTGTGATTATCTCTATCTCAAAACAGCCCAACGCAAACACCCTCGAGGTGACCGAAAAGATTGAGAAAAACCTTGCAGAGCTTGTAAAAACCCTTCCTCCGGATGTGAAACTGGACACAAAGATTTTCCGCCAGGCAGACTTCATTGAAACCTCTGTCAGAAACGTAGGTAATGCGCTGCTCGAAGGTGCCCTTTTTGTTGTACTCATTCTCTTCCTCTTTCTTGGAAGTTTCAGAACAACAATCATCTCCCTGCTTGCCATCCCGCTTTCACTGCTGGGGGCCATCCTGGTGATGCAGATGCTGGGAATGACAATTAACACAATGTCGCTGGGAGGTATGGCAATTGCAATAGGCTCTCTTGTAGACGACGCAATCATAGATGTCGAGAATGTTTATAAACGGCTTCGCCAGAACCGGCTTCTGCCCGAATCCGAAAGGCATTCGGCATTTACCGTAGTCTTCGAAGCCTCAAAAGAGATTCGCGCATCCATCTTTAACGCAACTCTCATTATCATGGTTGCATTCCTCCCGCTCTTTTTCCTTTCAGGTATGGAGGGCCGGATGCTTAAGCCGCTTGGAGTTTCGTTCCTGGTATCTCTCTTTATGTCGCTGGTAGTGGCAATGACACTTACACCGCTTCTTGCAAAGATGCTACTCTCTTCTGACAGGTACCTTGCAAGAAACCAGAAAGAAAAATGGCTCTCAGCCAAACTTGTCCACCATTATGAACGCTCGCTTATCTGGTCTCTCAAACATAAAGGAGCGATTCTTGGCACAACAATAGTTCTCTTTATAGCCTCCCTTGTCATCTTCTCCGGCCTGGGGCGCAGCTTCCTCCCCGAATTCAACGAAGGCTCGCTCACCCTCTCCGTCGTCGCCAAACCAGGAGTATCTCTGGAAGAGAGCAACTACCTTGGAAATGTTGTTGAGTCAGAACTTCTTGCTATACCGGAGGTTACCAGTACAGCCCGCAGAACAGGACGTGGCGAACTTGACGAACACTCTCAGACAACTAACAGTGCAGAGATTGATGTGAACTTCAAACTGGACAAGAGAAGCCAGCAGGAGTTTATGGCAGATGTAAGAAAAAGGTTGTCAGCAGTTCCGGGAATTGCATACACAGTCGGACAGCCGCTGGGACACAGAATTGACCACATGCTTTCAGGAACCAGAGCCAATATCGCAATAAAGATTTTTGGTCCGGACCTCAGCAGACTCTTCACAATTGGTAACGAAATCAAGCACTCTACCGAAGATATTGAGGGTCTTGTAGACCTCAATGTAGACCAGCAGATTGAGATTCCGCAGATACAGATAAAGGCAGACAGGGAGATGATGGCTCAGTACGGGGTACATATGTCTGATTTCAATGAATATATAGACCTCGCATTTGGCGGCGAAAAACTTGCAGACATTTACGAGGGGCAGAGAAAATTTGACCTTGTCATGAGAGTTGGAAGCAGTCAGCCTCAGTCAGTTGAAGAGATAAGAAATGCTCTTATTGACACCCACACAGGAGGTAAGGTCCCGCTGGATCAGATAGCAGATATTGTATCAACATCAGGTCCAAGCTCAATAAGCAGAGAGAATGTTGAGCGAAAAATTGTTGTCTCTGCAAACGTAGCCGGCAGCGACCTCCGCACCGTAGTTGAAGAGATTCAGAAACGTGTAGAGGAGTCGGTTAAACTTCCCGAAGGTTACAGAGTCGAATATGGAGGACAGTTCGAAAGCGAGGCCCGTGCCTCAAGAAGCCTTATGATTACTTCAATAATTGCAATAGTAATAATATTTCTGCTGCTTTTCCAGGAGTTTAAAAACCTTAAACTCGCAGGAATCATTCTGCTGAATCTGCCTCTGGCACTTATTGGCGGAGTCTTTGCAATCTGGGTAACATCGGGAGTGCTAAGCATCCCTGCAATCATTGGATTTATTACTCTCTTTGGAATAGCCACCCGGAACGGTATCCTGCTGGTCTCGAATTATCAGAGACTTCAGGCGCAGGGAACTTCGCTTCATGAAACCATTACCAGAGGTTCATCAGACAGGCTGAATGCCATTTTGATGACAGCCCTCACAGCAGCCCTCGCTCTCATTCCCCTCGCCCTGAAGGGAGACCTTTCCGGAAACGAGATCCAGAGCCCAATGGCAAAAGTGATACTGGGCGGACTTCTTACCTCTACTTTGCTGAACATTTACATTGTTCCGATTGTTTACAGCATTCTGAATATTCACCGAGACAATAAACAAGACAGCATATGAAATTTTTAACAACCACTGTAATAACTCTGGCAATTGTCGCATTTGCATCACCTGCAAACTTATCTGCAAGAACTTCAAACCATAACGAAGGCCTTACAAGCTACACAGAGGGTTTTGCAGGCTACACGGAGGGTTCTGCAAAAGGGATGTTCCACCCCTCAGCCGAAACCGACCCTGCAGAAAAGATTCTGCAGGAGGTGGAAAAAAACAATACAACTCTGTCGGCCTTAAGAAAAGAGGCCCTGGCGAGAAAACTTGGAAACCGCACAGACATATACCCGTCAAATCCGGAGGTTGAGTTTGGATACCTCTGGGGCAGCCCCTCATCAATGGGCACCCGTCAGGATTTTGGAGTAAGCCAGACGCTGGATTTCCCTCTGGCATACAGCTACAAAAAGAAAATTGCAGACCTTCGTGACAATCAGATAGACCTGGAGTATCAGAAGAGCCTCAGGGACATCAGATACGAAACAAGCATGGTCATTTATGACCTCATATACACCAATGCTCTCACCATCGAAATCGAAAAGCAGTATTCAAACGCAAAGGCAATTGCCGACGCTTTCAAAAAACGCTTCGATGCCGGAGATGTTTCCAGACTTGAACTGAACAAAGCCGAGATTAATCTCTACCATGTCACAAAAGTTCTGGAGCACCTCAACATTGACAGGGAGTACCTTCTTAACCAGCTTTCAGGGCTAAACGGAGGTGTCCGTATTGATTTCGAATCCTCAACATTTGGCAGTCAGCTTATCCCGTCAAGTTTCGAGAACTGGTATGCAGAAGCCGAGAAAGAGAGCCCTGTTCTGGGCTGGCTCAGACAGAACATAGAGATAAGCCAAAAGGAGATTTCCCTTACAAAGGCTTTGGCCCTACCGCAAATCACAACCGGTTATATGAGTGAAAAAGTGGTGGGCGAAAAATTCCAGGGAGTTACATTTGGAATAACCGTTCCGCTGTGGGAAAACAAGAACAAGATCAAACAGGCCAAAGCTGCCGCCGAGGCTGCCGAGTCCCTTGCCGCCGACGAGAAGGTTCGTTTCTATACTTCCCTTAAGGCACTCCACTCAAAAACAATTGGTCTGCAAAACAGCGTCAATGACTTCCAGGAAAAGATTCTCACCTTTAACAACGTCGAGATGCTCCGCAAAGCCCTCGACCTTGGCGAACTCTCAATTATAGATTACTTCCATGAAGTTGAATTCTACTACGAAAGCATCGAGCACCTCCTCGACCTCGAGAGAGAATTCAATAAGACAGCTGCGCAACTGAGATTGCAAATAATGTAAATATTATCATGCAATTATAGTAGCTTGTATTGTAGCTAGTAAAGTCGAAAAGCACACATGTCAGCCTAAATTACAACTTTCTTATATTCTGTTATTTACGATTTCTAATTCTGGAATTTAAATCGAGTTCCCTTTTGTAAATAGCAGTATTTCAAACAAATGTAAATTAGGCTGACATGTTGTTTTTTTGTTTGTAGTATCAAAAACAATTTATAATTTTACACAAGAAGGCAGAATCTATGACGCCTTCTTATAGTTCTTTGTTTATTAACTAATTACGAAGCGTAAGATCGAGGAGGGAGAAATGAACACATCAGCAAAGAAAAAAAGATCTACTCAAAAGTATTCCCGGGAGCAATCCGGGATTTTTCATGTCTATTTCAGGGGAAACGGCAGGCAAAATGTTTTCTACAACGACAGAGATTATATCAAATTTCTGGAAATCTGCAATGAAGTATCTCAACTTTACCAAACAAAGATTTGTGCAATTGTGCTTATGAACAACCATGTACATATGAACATTGTAACAAATAGTCTAACTGAGTTCATCCGAGTTTTACTTATAAGGTTTGTAAGATGGTATAATCATGACAAAGGGTGGTCCGAACAAATCTTTAAAAGTCCGTTTGGAAGTTCATTGCTCATAACTAAAGGATTGATAAAGGAAAATCTAAGTTATATTTTGTGTAATCCTGTTACAGACAAAATCTGTCAGCATCCATGGGAATACAAATGGAGTTCATACTTGTGCTACTTCGAAAAGAAACCGTGCTTCTTAAGTAAATATTTAGAAATTGATAAAACAATGGTGGAAAGTATTTTCAATAATAAAATATCTTTAAATCAATATGTGAGTGAATATGTCCCGGATAAAGAGATACCTAAAGACTCCAACTGGCACAGAACTCCGGACTACATAGTAATCAATCACCTGAACAATCTTCTAAATGGCAGAAATTTATACACTCTAACCAGGCTCGAGCTACAAGAGATTATGATAAGGTTAAAAACTGACAAAGATGCTTCTTTCAGGCAGATAGCTGGATTATTGCATGAGAGTTATGCAGAGGTAAGGAGATTTTTGTTGAGCAGACGATAGTTCGCACCTGCCAGCCTAATTTACATATTACTGAATATCTTCTACTTACAAAATGAAATTCTCAAAAAATCAAGAATTCACAATTTGGAACCAACATAATATTAGATAGTTGTAAATTAGGCTGGCAGGTGAGTTTTGATCTCAATCTCCCGCAGCTGCTCCATCTTCTTTTTATCCAGAAATCCCTGGATGGTTTCGAGGTGCTCTTTCACCTGGCCGTTGCCAAATTCATAGACCTTGGTTACGAGGCCGTCGAGGAAGTCACGGTCGTGGGAGACCACAATGAGGGTACCGTCAAAGGCAAGCAGAGCCTGCTTGAGAATGTCTTTGGTGCGCAAATCGAGGTGGTTGGTGGGCTCGTCAAGAATCAGCAGATTCACAGGTTCAAGCAGAAGTTTGATCATGGCAAGACGAGTACGCTCGCCACCCGAAAGCACCTTGACTTTTTTATCGACATCGTCCCTGCCAAACATAAAGGCTCCAAGCAGGTCCCGGATCTTCGAGCGGATATCGCCCACAGCTATATCGTCAATTGTCTGAAAAACAGTCAGGTTTTCGTCAAGAAGAGAGGCCTGATTCTGAGCAAAATAGCCAATCTGCACATTATGTCCCAGGGTTAGCTTGCCGTCATGGTCAATCTCCTTCATGATACACTTCACAAGCGTAGACTTTCCCTCGCCGTTCCGCCCAACAAAAGCAACCTTGTCGCCCCTGTCAATGGTAAGAGAGGCATTTGAAAAGATGGTTTTAAAGGCAGGTAATGCCGATTCGCCTTTGCCTCCTGCGGACTCCACAGGGTAGCTCTTGCCCACCCCGTCCATTATAACAGGGAAATTTCCGCTTCGCGGAGACGGAGGAAACTTCAGCTTTAATGCCGATGTATCTATTTCGTCAACCTCTATCAGCTCCAGCTTCTCGAGCATCTTAACCCGCGACTGAACCTGCAGAGTTTTAGAGTAAGTACCCTTAAACCTCTCAATAAAATCCTTAGTCTCGGCAATCATCTTCTGCTGGTCGTCATACTGCCTCTGCTGCTGCTCGCGGCGCTCTTTGCGGAGTTCCAGATAGTGCGAGTAGTTTACTTTGTAGTCATAAATGCGGCCCATTGTAAGTTCAATGGTACGGTTAGTCACATTGTCCACAAAAGATTTGTCGTGGGAGATAAGTACAACAGCCTTTGCCTGATTAATCAGAAACTCCTCAAGCCAGATAATTGACTCCATATCCAGGTGGTTTGTGGGCTCGTCCAGCAGAATCACATCCGGTTTACGAAGCAGAATCTTCGCAAGTTCAATTCGCATACGCCATCCGCCACTAAGCTCCGAGGTCTGCCTGTTGAGCTCCTCACGCTTAAAACCCAGACCCAGCAACACCTTTTCAACATCCTCGGCAAAGTGAGTATTGTCAATTGCATAGTACTTCTCGCTTATTGCAGACAAATCCTCAATGAGCTTGTAATACTCCTCTGAGTCATAATCTGTCCTCTCTTCAAGCTGGCGGTTGTAATCTGCAATCTGCGCCTCAATGTCGTGAAGGTGTTTGAAAGCCTGAGAGGCCTCTTCAAGAACTGTACGGCCATCTTCAGTCATTAAATGCTGAGGCAGATATGCAATAAGAGAATCCTTAGGGGCCGATATGACACCCCTGGAAGGGGCCCTTTCGCCGGCAAGAATTTTAAGCAGGGTAGACTTACCCGCTCCGTTTTTGCCCATGAGGGCTATCCTGTCTTTGTCATTGATTACAAAGGAGATGTTTTCAAATAATACTGTGCCGCCAAACTCAACACTCAACCCGTCGCAAGAGACCATTCTGTTTTTCTTCTGATTAAAATTTTGAGCCGCGAAGATAGACAAAAAAAATTAGGACTGGATTTAAGAAACCGAATTAAGCTGATCTGAATAATTTGAGTAATAACAATCAGAAAGTGAAATAATTCACTTTGTTGATAGCGGTTCCCATTTTGTCGCGTGGCAGGGAGATCGAAAACTTCTCGGGTTTGTTAAGAGATACTGTGGTCATTACGGTTTTGCCCCCTTTGGCATCTTCACTGGTCATCTCCATAACAAATCCGCCCACATTCAAAGTGTTGTGAAGGGCACTCATCTTTGCGGCACGGAAGATTCCGTAATCGTTTGAGAGGTTAACCTCATCTGTAATCCACACCTCTCCAAAGATTTTTTTAAAGGTATAGGTGTACTTTTTACAAAGTTTTCCCGCAATGGTTTTTGTCCCCTCTGCAGGAACAAGGTCGAGCCTCTTGAGGTCGTCACCCTCCGGATATTTGAATCTTGTTGCATTATACATAGGCTCCGGAGCATCGCTGCCAAAAATCTGGACAGCCACCTCATTGGAGAGGTCAAAAATTGTCAGCATATCGCTTCCCCTTCCCGGAGAATCAAGCACAACAGCAAAATCCTTTCCGTCGCTTTTATACCAGGTCCTGTAGACCAGAGTTCTCATATGCTCATTGTTCTTTGCATAGAACTCAATCTGCATATTGTTGCACCTGTCAAAGCTGTAGCTGTTTTCCCAGTGAACACCGGGTGCGGTTATCTGCTGGGCACGGAGAGCAGAAGAGGGCATTGCGGCAATAAGTATTGCAACAATTAAAGTGGCATAAAGATTTTTCATAAAATACAATTTATAAGCAAAGTGCAGGATATCAGTAAATTTTAACCATTACCGAGCGCCAGTGGTTAACCAGTTCGGAGCCGTCAAAGAGAGAACCATATGCATAACACTCATCCTCATCGTTTTTGATAACAACCTCAAATCCGTTGATTTTGGTATTCTGAACGCTGAACTTCGAATAAACAACATTCTTATCTACCTTGAACTCCCCAACCTCCCTTCCAAGCAGTGTGTTTTCGCATTCAAAATTAAAACGCGATTCATCTTCCTTCGATATTCTGTAACAGTTACATATCTTTTGTCCGTTCAGGCAAACCCAGCTTTCATTGGAAATCTCCTCTTTTCCAATCTGAATCCTGGTCTCCCCAATAGCGTTGGAAATATTTCCGTTTTTGTCGACAAACTCAGAATTTGTCATCCATTCGGCCGAGTCGGACAGCAAATGCGTTACACCTTTCATGATTTGACAATTTTTTCCGGTAAAACCGGGGTTCAAATAAATAATCGGGGCGCGAATCTGGAACTGACGGAACCTTTGGAACTATGTTTTATGCATTAAAGATAATATTTTCCAATGTTATTCCATTCAAAAAAGTTAATATTGTATATAATTACCCTCTCAATTTATTACCATCATGAAAAGATTCATTTCAGGAATCGTCATGTCGCTTTTAGCGGCTGTGACTTTTACACTCGTGGCAAATGGTCAGCCTAAAGAGTACACACCTGCCGGACTGGACTCCCTCATGCCTGTCAGAGGATTCTGCATAGCTCTGCCAACCCCGGACAGGCTTGAAGAATTCATCACCTTCATAAAAGAGGAGCTTGCCCCAAGAAATGTAAACACACTGGTACTGCGGGTAGAGTATAAATACAAATTCCGCAGCCGTCCGGAGCTTATTGACACTCTCGCCTTATCAAAAAGGGAGGTAAGAAGATTGCTGAAAACCTGCCGCGCAAATAACATTAAGATGATTCCGCTTATTGACCTGCTGGGACACCAGTCGGGAAGAGGAGGCCCGGGTAAACTTCTTAAAACCTACCCTGAATTTGATGAGACACCACATACACTCCCACAGGATCCTGCAAAGCTCCCGATGAACGGATTCAACATGAAAAGCTACTGCCCAAACCACCCCGATGTTCACAAAGTTGTATTTGATGTGGTTGACGAAATCTGTGATGTATTTCAGTCAGATGTTTTCCATGCCGGAATGGACGAAGTCTTTGATATAGGAAATGACAAATGCCCGCGCTGTGCAGGAAAGGATAAAGCAGAACTTTTTGCGCAGGAGGTGAACACAATTCGCGACCACCTTGCATCAAAGGGCAGAACCATGTGGATGTGGGGCGACAGGCTGCTGGACGGAAGGACAATCGGCCTTGGCAGATGGGAAGGAAGCTACAACAACACCCACCGGGCAATTGACATGATTCCCAAAGATGTTGTAATCTGCGACTGGCACTACGAAAGGGCAGACCTTACCGCAGCTCTCTTTGCAATGAAGGGGCTTAGCGTTATGACATGCCCCTGGAAAAACCCGGTATCTGCAGTTCAGCAGGCAGAGGATATTGTCAGATTCAGACAGAACTCAGCAAATGTAATGAAGGAGCGCTTCCGCGGTATACTTCACACAGTCTGGTCAAACACCGGAACCTTCCTCGACGGCTACTACGGCCGCACTATTGACGAAAAGGCAGGCGATGAAACACCATGGAATGCTTTCAGAAAGCTTTACGAGAGAATCAATTCAGATTGGTAACAGAAATTGCGGCGCAGGTGGTTTTGTCTCCGGCAAAAACTGAGTAGAGGCCCTGAGGTTCGTGGGCCGGGTCGCCGGTAAAGGCATCGCCCCTTTTCCAGAACCATTCAGTGGAGGTACCCGGAACAAGAATCGCCTCCCTTGCCCCGGTGACGGCCTCCCCGCCCCAGGCCCAGAAGTTACACCCGGCCATAAGAGAACCACTCTCTTTGCCCTCAGCGACTCTGGAGATAATAGCCTTGTAAAAATGATCCCGTCCTGTTACAGCACTCGATTTTAAAATTGAAAACTCTTCACGCGGGTAGCCAAACTCCTCAACCACCAGTGGCTTGCCCAGCCGTTTTGCAACCTCAAGATGCAGGTCAATATATTCGTTTGCCTTTGCAATTGCAGTGGCAACATTTCCCCTGACATCCTCACGCGGAACCCACCTCCATGTATGAGGCCAGATATGGATATTCAGATAATCAATTTCAGGAAATGCATGTATCTGTTCATAAAGCTGAATATCTCCCTCGCACCCTATGAGCCCTTCACTTCCGGTTGAGACCATATGATTAGGGTCCAGAGATTTTATCAGCTTTGCAACTCCACCAATCCACTTAGCAAAAGCCTCCCTGTTATCCTTCCCGAAGGGCCGGGGCTCATTGGCTATCTGCCAGGAAAATATTGCCGGATCATCTATGTAGGGGAGGCCGCTAACGGAATTTGTCCTGGAAACAATAAACCTTACATGATTCTCAAACATTACCCGGCAACTGTCGTTTTGAACATATTGCGAGACATATCTGCTAAAGGGATCCCAGCCCGCAAGCGTAGGCAGCGGGGCCTTACCGGCCCCGGCCCACTCCAGATATTTAATAAATCCGCCCGACCACTCCCATGCATTATTCAGGTAGAGCACAGCCTTCATTTTCCTCTCTCCAAGCATAACCATAAGCCTGTCCAGACCTCTTAAAAGAGTGTCATTATAGACACCCGGCGAGGGCTGAAGCAGCGGTTCAAACTTAACCGGGACTCCACCCTCTCCTTCACCTCCAACAAGGATTCTAAGGTTAGTCACCCCCATCTCTTCAAGTCTGTCCAGCTCCCTATTAAGACGCAGTGTGTCCCCGCCCTTTCCCTCCGAAGCCAGAATTGCACCATACCAAAAGTTAGCCCCAACAAAATAGTACGGCCTTCCCTCAACAATAAACTTCCCGTTCTCAACACGGGCAAAATCACCGGTGGCGGCATTACGGGAACATGCCGCTGACCCTATCATCAAAATAAGAGAGAGCAGCCTGAAGAAATATTTCATTCGCATAAAACTGATAATCTGGCAGATAAAACTTGTTTTGATTCAATTAGAATCTCCTCTTGATACCAAAGCTTACGGTTCCGGCTCCTGAAAAGTTTTTGCCGTTTTCTGACTCTTTCTGAATTGGAATAAAACCGTAGTTTCCTCCACCCTCAAGAAAAATTGAGTTCTGGTCAGTAAACTTGTATGCAAAACCAATGTATCCGTTTAGCCCAAAATTGAACTTGTTAAGCTGATCGATTATGTCGGTATCTGCATCAAAAGGCTGAGGAGTTGGAGTAAGCGGAATTGTCTTTCCTGCGTCTGCATAAATAATACTCTCCCCGCTTGTAATCTGATGCGCCCTGAGCAGGAATCCGGCAAACGGGCCAATAGCAGCATAAAAGCTGATTGGTCTTGTTGCTGAGAGTTTCCAGCTGAATCTGGCCAGTACAGGAACAATCAGGTAATTCATCTTGGCTACACTCTTATAGTCTGCGTAGAGATAATCTATGCCCAGAGCCTGAGCAACAGGAGCGAGCGGACCCGCAGGAACAAAAGCCTGAAACTTGTCCTTCTGCCCTCCCTGTGATGAGAACTCGGCTCCGAGAGAGAGTGAAAAGACCTTGCTGATGTGATATTCGCCAAAGGCACCATAGTTTGCCCCCAGCCTTGATTCATATCCTTCGTTCAAAGGATTCTGGACTCCGCCGGCTGTAAGGTTCGGGATATTAAGCCCCCCTTTGAGCCCAAGTGAGAAATTCTGTGCAGAGATTGCACCGGTAACTCCAAACAGAGAAATTACCACGAGAACAATTGAAAGCTTTTTCATTGCATAGTGGTTTAAGTTGACATAAAGTTAAACCATTTTAAAATAAAAAAGCCCAAAGTTCCTACAAAACTTTGGGCCTGAATGATAAAAACACTTAAACACCTAACTCTTCTCTTTTGGCTGAAGAGCGCCAATCTTCTCCTTCTCTTCCCTGATGAGATTTTCTGTAAAGCCTATAACAGCAACCAAAACAAATGCTGCTGCAATCCAGATGTAAAGAGTCCATCCCGGATTTGCCTTTGCAATCTCTGCAGATGTTGCCTGACTGACAGTATTAACGCTGCCAACATTGTTCTGTGCAACATAGTTTTTAGATTCACTGCTGCCACTCCTTCCCTCCGCCGGCACATAACTAACAGCCGACACAGTAACCAACAGTAGCAGGACAAAAATGACCTTTCTCATGACAAATCAAAAATCAATTAAAACTTCTGAATGTAAAATTATGAGCATATATTAAAAATGGACCTTTTATTAGTGTATACCCTATTTACCCCCTATTTAAAAATAGTGGCAAAATGCGAAACCCACCCCTCTTTATCAACAGATTGACAAAATAAGGTGGGTTTTACGATATGGCAATAACAAAGCCAGTTCTGGCTTTCAGGCCCTAAAGCGCTGTTTTGATGAACGTAACAAGAGGTTCATCTGCATTTACATGAATGTTTTTCACTTTCACAGAAAGCTTAACATTTTTAACCCCTTTTTCCTTAGGTGTTGCGCTAACGGCAATGGTCTCATTTGGATAAATCACCAGGTTCTTGCCAGATGCAAGAGGTGTGCAGCTCTCGTTATCAAGAAATTCCAGCTCAAACGGAATGCCGGAAGTATTTCGAAGTTCAATCAAAATACTCTTCTCATTTGCTCTTGCAACTCTGCTTTTAATAGAATTCCGGAAGATTGGAGCTGTAAATTCTGCTTTTCCGTAAAGATAGTTGCAAGAATAGCCGACTGTTCTTCCTGCAAAGAGAGCCTCCTTCACAGATGCCTGAGTGCGCTCCTTTGCAAAAATGATAGTAGTTGGCCTGTGCATACCCTGACGATATCTTAGCGATGAGTGTGAATCTGAATTTGAAAGCATGGTCAGATTTTTCTCCATTGCCCATTTCTGAATAAGCGGTATATACATATTTGTATTTACAATTTCAATCCCGTTCATAAGGCCGGCCCTGTAAATCTTTTCATGAATATAACCCCACTCGGCAATACCTTTTGGATTCTTATAGGAAGGGTGATTCCAGGTGATAAAGCAGCCCAGATCCTGTGCAGCCTTTAGTGTTGCAGCAAGAGTATTTGTATCTCTTCTGTTCTGCGGATTTATAAACCCTGCCAGTTTGTTTGCATCCTCCAGAAAGAGAATATTGAAATGGCCGGCCGGCACTTCACGGGTAACCTCAGCTCCGGGGATAAGCATAATCCCAAGCTCGTCTGCCAGATTCTTTGCCAGATTGTATTCTGTATTCAAATCTGCCGAGTTTACCTTTTTTTCATTGATGTAGTGGAATTCAAGGTGATCTGTAATTGCAATTACATCAAGCCCGTCACGGAAAGCCTCCTCTACCCTTGTTGTTGGCCAGATTGTACCGTCTGAAAAGATAGTGTGCATGTGAAGGTCTGCCTTTAGCAAAACATATCCCTCAACCTCCGGAAGATACATTGGAGTTCTGGATTCATTCACAATGTAATTGCTCTGCTTTGGCCATGCGGCAGGCGAATCGGGTTGCATTGAGCGTGCACCGGGCTCCTTAGTCTGAGCCTGAAGTGACGCGCTTAGCGAAAATGAAAGGAAGAGAATCAGCATACATGATGCTGCAAATGATTTTGGGGTTTTCATAGCCGTTAGTTGTAAGTTAATTTTCAGACAAAGCAGCCCCTATTGCTGTGGCATACTCTGCATCCTCCGGGAATACAAACTGAATATTGTACATTAAAGATATCTCCTCAAGAGTTCTTTTTCCAATTCTGTTTTTGCTTCCGTTACCGGTGATGTAAACCGTATGAGCATCTCTGCTTTTAGCTGCAAATACAGATACAACTCCAATAACCTGATAAACCATATTGAGCACACCCAGCGCGATATCCTCCTTCTCAGCCGTATCGAGCATCTTCCCAAAGTTGGCAGCAGTGGCCTTTTTATTAAGGAAGCTTATATCTGCATCTGAGATATCCTCAATGAGAAGGTCAACCTGAGTAAGGTCACCTGTATCTGCAAGATGAAGTATGTTCTCAAAAGTAGAGGTCTTGATGAGCTCTTTGCAAAGCCCGGTAATGGTCCCCCCTCCAATTCCGGTACCGCCCAGGTGGGTAATCTTCTCCTTTGTAGCCTCAATAACAGAAGTTCCTGTCCCGATATTAGTTATAATCACATTCTCCTTTCCGGACAGATACATTCCGCCTATTCCAATAGCCGTAATCTCATCAATCTGATGAGTCGGAATTCCAAAAATCTCCTTTTTGATTTCCAGAGCCCCTGCCCCGGTGATAATTATCTTCTCGACATTTGAAATATCGATATTGCTTTCAATAATCATCTTGCCAAGCGCTCCGGTTGCAGATGTAACCGCATCAAAAGCCTTGGTCTTTACAGTTCTTATTATCTTCCCGTTTTCGACAGCAACCGCCTTGGTAGTTGTACTGCCAATATCAATTCCAATAATCATTGCATTGCAGATTTCTGCCCAAAGGTAAATAAAAACCACATGTACCAATTCTTGCCTTCGAGAATTTAGTAAATTTGCTTCCATGAAAAGAGCAATTCAATTTCTGGAAAATCTTCAGGAGAACAACTACAGAGAGTGGTTTGAGGACCACAAAGAGGAATATAAAGAGGCACAGGCCATTTTCAACGATACAGTAGACAAGCTCATTGCCGGGATTGCAACATTTGACCCGTCGGTGGGACATCTTACAGCACGCAACTGCACATTCAGAATTTACAGGGATGTGAGGTTCTCCCGCGATAAGGCCCCGTACAAAACCCATATGGGAGCATTCATCTCCCCAAAAGGAAAGGGTGGCGGATATTCGGGCTACTATTTTCACATTGAGGCAAAAAATGCAGCTTATATAGGCGGACACATCCTCAGCACAGGCATCTACAGGCCGGAACCGGTAGTCCTTAAGAACATCCGGGAGGAGATTTTCCTCAACGGCGACCAGTTCGAAGAGACCATCGGCCTTGCAAAAGGATTTAACCTCGAGCTTGGCGATTCATTAAAAAGGGTACCCAACGGATACCCTGCAGATTATAAATATGCTCAATACCTGAAGCTCAAGGATTTCTTCCTGAGCAGGTTTGTTGACGACAACTTTATGACATCGCCGGATCTTGTTGAGCGCGCAGTAAAGGAGTTCAGAAAAACTCTGGAATTCCATCAGCTCCTCAACAAAGTGACCGACTACGCTTTGGAGTAGACCTGGTTCTCCTGCTCCGCCACACGGATAAATGTGGTGCGTTTTGATAGCTCCTTGAGCTGCGATGCGCCCACATAGGTGCATGTACTGCGGACACCCCCCAGAATATCAAGAACTGTCTCGTCCACCTTGCCACGGTAAGGCACGGTAACCGTTTTCCCTTCACTGGCGCGGTATTCGGCAACTCCGCCCGCATGTTTTTTCATTGCGGTAGCCGAACTCATTCCGTAAAACATCTTCACCTTCTCGCCATTCTTCTCGATAAGCTCCCCGCCGCTTTCGTCGTGCCCCGCAAGCATTCCGCCCAGCATCACGAAATCTGCGCCGGCACCAAATGCCTTGGCAACATCACCCGGCGTTGTGCAGCCCCCGTCGCTAATGATGAGACCGCCCAGGCCGTGAGCAGCATCGGCACACTCAATGATTGCAGACAACTGCGGATAGCCCACTCCGGTTTTTACGCGGGTTGTGCAGACAGATCCCGGGCCGATTCCAACCTTGATTATGTCGGCACCCGCCAGCAGCAGCTCCTCAACCATCTCACCTGTCACTACATTGCCGGCAATAATCACCTTATCTGTGAATTTCCTGCGCACCTGCTTTACAAATGCCACAAAATGTTCAGAATAACCGTTTGCCACATCAATGCAGATAAACCTCAGCTGCGGATTTTCCGCTATAATGTGCGAAAGTTTCTCGTAATCTGTATTACTGGTACCTGTACTCACCGCAATGTGATTCTCAATTCCGGCCGGTGCTTTCGCCAGAAAGTCACTCCACTGCTGTAAAGTGTAGTGCTTGTGAATAGCCGTGAACATCTTGTGGTTCTGCAGCGCAAGAGCCATTTCGAAAGTACCTACAGTATCCATGTTCGCCGCCATGATTGGCACACCACTCCAGTCACTCTTGTTGTGCAGAAGTTTAAATGTCCTCTCCAGTTTCACCTGTGAACGACTTTTAAGAGTAGACCTCTTTGGACGAAACATTACATCCTTGAAGCCCAGTTTAATATCATATTCAATTCTCATTTTCCAGATTTATTTTTCTGATTATATATTTTTTATGCTTAGAACCCCAGCTCCTTCTCGATGGGCGCAAGCGCCCCAATTGCCAGTTCGGCAAACTCATCAAGCGGAATCCCGATTTTCTCACACTCCATTATGTTCTCTCTGTGCACCGATGCCGCAAAAAGTTTCTCCTTCATCCGCTTAACAACCGATTTTGTCTTCACACTTGAAATCTTTTTATCGGGATAGACAAGCGCAACCGCAAAGATGAGCCCGGTTATGGTCTCACCTGCTGCAAGCGCATGGTCAAACTTAGTTGAGCGCAGACGGCCCGTAGCCTTTTCGTTATGCAAAAGTATTGCCTCAACAGCATCCGCAGGAAAATCCTCCTTCGAAAGCATCTCCGCAGTTATATTACCATGTTTAAATGAATCTCCGTTTGTAATCTCCACATCAAGGTCGTGAAGCAGGCCCGCCAGACCCCATTTATCCACATCCTCGCCAAGCTTGACAGCAAGCGCCCGCATCACCGCCTCAGAAGCGAGACAATGCGCAATCATTTTTGGATTGGAAATGTGATTATTTAACAGTTCCAGATAGTGTTCCCGAGTTTTCATATTGA
>ERZ1645189.109-NODE-109-length-19822-cov-5.352709_pt1 | contig 19822 bp, 17 predicted proteins | sample MGYA00575350_ERZ1645189 | MGnify/ENA primary metagenome ERZ1645189 (study PRJEB40845, sample SAMN11283421) | freshwater sediment metagenome | isolation source: river sediment | host: Sediment | place: India: Jajmau, Kanpur | collected 2015-12-17 ...
GCTCTTCTCTGCCCCGGTTATGATAATATCGATGCTTTTTATGGGGCACGGCGAAGCAGGCATGGAGGGAATCAGCATAACAAATGTAATTCTGATGCTGCTTTCACTGCCGGTTCTGTTGGTTTTCGGAAGGGATTTCTTTGTTACCGGATTCAAGCAGGCCAAAATGTTCAAGGCAAATATGGACACCCTTGTTTCGCTGAGTACATCAATAGCTTTTCTCTTTAGCGCCTTCAATACACTCTACCCCCATTTCTGGCACTCCAAAGGTATGGAGCCGATGGTCTACTTTGAGGCGGCAGTTATGATTATCTCATTTGTTCTGCTGGGCAAACTTATGGAGGAAAAGGCCAAGGGCAATACCACATCTGCAATTAAAAAGCTAATGGGTCTTGCTCCAAAAACGGCTACTGTTATAAGAAACGGAGAGAGAATTGAGGTTCCGGTTTCTCAGATTAAAACCGGTGAGATTCTGGCAATCAAACCAGGAGAGAAAATTCCTGTAGACGGTGCAGTTACCGAGGGGGATTCCTATGTAGATGAGAGCATGATAACCGGAGAGCCTTTGGCTGTGCTAAAACAAAGGGGCGACAAGGTACTTGCAGGAACAATCAACCAGAAGGGAACTTTCAACTTTGAGGCCCAGAAGGTGGGCAGCGAAACACTGCTTGCACAGATAATCACAATGGTTAAGGAGGCACAGGGAAGCAAGGCACCGGTTCAGAGAATAGTAGACAAGATTGCGGGAATATTTGTTCCGGTGGTACTTGGGCTGGCTGTACTCACCTTTATTGCCTGGATTGCAATTGGTGGCAATGACCAGTTTTTCAGGGCTCTGATATCTGCTGTATCTGTGCTTGTAATTGCATGCCCGTGCGCACTGGGACTTGCAACTCCAACAGCCCTCATGGTTGGAATCGGCAAAGGTGCAGAGGAGCACATCCTCATTAAAGATGCCACTGCCCTGGAGCAGATGAAGGGCATTGACGCAATAGTTCTTGATAAAACCGGCACAATTACAGAGGGCCGTCCCGTTGTCTCAAACTACAAATGTCTTGAAGAGGATGCCTCGCTTACAGATCATGAGCATGAAAGTGACGAGAAGATAATCAGAATGTCACCTGACAGACTTCGCAGACTTGCAGTTCTTGCAGAGATGGAGAGGAGTTCTGAGCATCCCCTGGCAGAGGCAGTTGCAGAGTGGGCAGAGGGGGAGATTGGAGCAGCAGAGACCCGTGTAACGGTTACCGGTTTTAAAAGCCATACAGGATCTGGTGTTGAGTGTGTTTACGAAGGGGAGACTTACTGGGCCGGAAACATAGAGATGCTCAGAAAGAAGCTGGGAGGTTCGTCAAAGGAGAAACATGTATCAGATGAGGCCGAATACCTTCTTACAGAATGGCAGAGTGCCGGAAAGAGCGTGGTATTTTACGGAACGGGTAAAAGGCTGAATGCTGTAATTGCGGTTGCAGACAAGGTTAAATCTACATCTGCGGATGCTGTGAGGGAGATGAAATCTATGGGTGTAGAGGTTCATATGCTCACCGGAGATAATCCAGTTACTGCTGCAGCTATTGCTAAAGAGGCGGGTATAGAAAAATTCAGGGCATCTGCCCTCCCTTCTGACAAGGAGGAGTATATACTTGAACTGCAAAAGCAGGGGCTGAGGGTTGCAATGGTTGGCGACGGAATCAACGACTCCCAGGCACTCAGCAGGGCAGATGTGAGCGTGGCAATGGGCAAGGGAACAGACATTGCAATGGATGTGGCCATGATGACCATAATGACATCAGACCTTAAGATGCTTCCAAAAGCTATTGAACTCTCAAGAAGAACAGTACGCCTTATAAGGCAGAACCTCTTCTGGGCATTTGTATATAACCTTATTGGGATTCCAATAGCAGCAGGGGTTTTGTACCCGATTAACGGCACTCTGCTCAATCCTATGATTGCCGCAGCAGCAATGGCATTCAGCTCTGTGTCTGTTGTACTGAACAGTTTGAGGCTGGCAAAGCTAAAATAGACAGTGAAATAATGAAAAATTCAAGATATAATGTCTGAATACAAGATATATAACCTGAAATTTTCATACATTTATAGAGAAAATTTGCACATGTCAGCCTAAATTACAAAACTCTGTAAATCAAAAAGATGTAATTTCTGTTTCTGGATTTTATTGAAGATTTGTTTTTGTAATTACCAGCATATCAATATTATGTAAATTAGGCTGACATTTCCGTTTTATAATGTGAAACAAAGAATTCTCATATTTCTGCTGCTGATGTGCCTTCTTCCGGAGGCTCTATTCCCGGCGCAGCCTGTCAGACAAATTGAAAAAGTTGCATATGAGGCAAGGCCATACCACATACTTATTATCAGCTCCTACAGCAGCGGGTACTCCTGGTCTGACGATATCATTGATTACATTGGAGGGGAACTGTCGCTGTCTCAGAAGCACAATTATGAAATAAGTCTGGAGTATCTCTCTTCTGAGTTTCAGCAGGAGCCACAGAACTGGAAGTTCCGGATGAATGTCATAATGAACTCCTACAGAAAACATATACCTGATTTAATTGTATTAATTTCAGATGAAGCATGGTTTGCATACAGGGAGGCAAGGAAAAAATACTATGAAGATGTACCGGTACTTCTGGTGGCTGTAAAATCAGTATCCCCTTCAGAAGAGCAGATCTCTGCACCCGATTCCCTGACTTTCTCTCAACTTGGAAGTACAAAGGATTTTCTTTCCCTGAATAATGCCACGGGTATTCTAAGAGACCTTAACATAAGGGGGATTATAAGCCTAATGGATGATTTGGTTCCTGATCTTAAAGAGGTTGCGGTAATTACAGATAACCGCCTTCAGGGTCTTTACACAAGACTGCTGGCAGAAGATATTTTAAGGAATGAGTGGGCTGGATTAAAAACCAGGTTCATTAATGCATCAAAAGTATCAACAGACTCTTTGTTTAAGATTGTTCCCGGATTTGACGGCTCAACAGCACTGCTGCTCTCTTCATGGTTTACGCCGGGTCATGGGTTCAATTATTCGATGAACTATGTATATTCCAAGCTTGCAAACATATCACCCAGTCCTATGTTTGGGGTGGTAACAAAGGCTGTGGAGAGCGGTTACTTTACAGGGGGGTATTTCATGCCTGAAAATTTTTGGGGACAATCTGCTGTAAAATATATTGAAAAGCTTTCTGCCGGTTTGCTCCCCTCTTCAATTCCACCTGAAACATACACAGACGAACAGTGTTATCTCAACTGGGAATCTGTCAGGAAATACAATCTTGATACGAGGAAAATTCCTGAAAATGCCAGAATTTTCAACCGTCCAACAGATGTGCTTAAAAAGTACAAAACTCAGATTATTGTTACGGGCTCAATTTTGCTCATTATGGCAATTGCCGCGCTGCTTCTCATGAGAAGCTACATAGTTATTAAGGCGGCGAGGAAGCGGCTTCTTGATTCTGAGGACAATCTGTACAGGGCGCTTAAAAAGGCTCAGGAGTCAGACAAACTAAAATCTGCGTTTCTGGCAAACATGAGTCATGAGATAAGGACTCCGCTCAACTCCATACTGGGCTTTACGGAACTACTTTCCGAAACAACGGAGGAGTCAGAGAGGGAACAGTATCAGAGAATTATTGCATCCAGCAGCGACATGCTGCTCAGGCTTATTGATGATATTCTGGACCTCTCAAAAATTGAGGCCGGGACTTATGAGTTTGTATTTGAGCCGGTAGATGTCTGTGAAATTTTGAATGATTTAAGGCAGGTATTTGCAAACAAAGCTCAGAAAGGAGTTGATTTCAGTGTAGAGTGCAGGTTTGACGAACTCATGATTTATGCAGACAAAAAGAGGATTTTTCAGGTACTGACAAATCTAGTGAGCAATGCGATTAAATTTACAAAGCACGGCTTTATAAAAGTTATATGCGATTCTGAGGAGTTTGACGGAGAGAGATTTGTGGTACTGACAGTAGAGGATACGGGTTTAGGAATTCCTGAGGAGAAGATTCCTACAATTTTTCAGCGCTTTGTAAAGCTGAATGATTTGTCTGACGGTACAGGACTTGGACTTACTATTTGCAGCACAATTGTTCAGAAGCACAACGGAACCATTCAGGTTAAATCGAAACAGGGATTCGGAACAAAATTCATTGTCCGTATCCCCGTCAGATAAAAATCATATTGTTTTTCAGGCTTGTATTATCTCCATCCAAAAGGGTGGGAGGCCGGTTCCAGCCGTGCCAGCGGATGGTAATCCCCTTTAAGTCCCAGCGGAGTTGCATGGCGGATATCATGTACTATCTGCACGGCATTCCTTGCGTCTGCAAGTCCAAATCCCTCACCGGCAATAATTTTTCTGTAAGAATCTGTGTGCAGCTCTGTGAATCCGTCAGAAAATTCAACTTCAGTTCCCTCCATCGAGAGCGAACGAAATGTTCTCTTTCCGGCAGCTTTAGTATCGGCAGGAAGGGTATCGGCGTTAATTGACAGGAAATACCTTACCCGGGCTTTCTCCAGTTCCAGTATCCCGGCAACTCTGTCAAACGAGGAGACATGGACAATGTTCTGCCTCACATCTCCAAAGACCCATGAAAGCATGTCGTAGAAATGAACTCCAATATTTGTGGCAACACCTCCGCTTTTGCGCTCGTCACCTTTCCAGCTGGTGTAGTACCAGTTTCCGCGGGAGGTGATATAGGTGAGATCCACATCAAATACTTTATCCTTTGGTGCAGCAGCAACTCTGTTTTTTAGTGAGATAATTGCATCATGCAGACGAAGCTGCAGAATGGTATTAACACGCCTTCCGCTCTCCTTTTCGGCTTCGGCAAGAGCATCTATGTTCCATGGATTGAGCACAAGCGGCTTTTCGCAGATAACATCGGCATTCAGCCTTAAACCATATCGGATATGTGCATCATGCAGATAATTTGGGGTGCATATAGAGACATAGTCGACTCCGTTGCCCTCGCGTCTCATTTTTGAGAGATGCCTGTCAAAGAGTTCAAATTCAGTAAAAAATGAGGCATCGGGAAAAAATGAGTCCATTATTCCCACGCTGTCAAAAATGTCATAAGCTGCGCTCAGGTTGTTTCCGGTATCTTTAACCGCTCTCAGGTGTCTTGGGGCGATGTATCCGGCTACCCCTATTATTGCAAAGTTCTTCATTAAAAATCCTTTAATTGTCCTCTTTTCTCAACAACAATTATAAATCTGTCCCGGCCTGTACTGCGGAAACTCTTTTCCCGCTCGTAAAAGGAGACAATATAGTCGTCGTTGTGAAATTTTGATATAACCATATCCTTCTCGATAAGAAGTGATTCTGTCTGAAAATTGTAATTTGTAACGGCTCTCTCCCACGCCTTGAAAATTGAGCGCTCTGTAGTTTTGTAGAAACCTTTTACAGATTTTTTGTCAAAAATGTAAACCGTGGCAGAATCTGTCTCTCCGCTTGAGTTTCTGGATTCAAAACGCTCCCAGCCAAAGTGCTCGATTGTCTCCCACTGTGAACCTGAGTGATTCCATCCCTTTTTGAGGAAGAAGTCTCTCACCTGCTCAGAACTTTTTCCGTCGCAGGCAACGGCAAACTCCATAAAGCTTACCGGTTGTGCCGGAACTGAAACAATTCCCTGTCCGGACATTGTGGCTGCCGAAGCAATTAGAATGGTGGCAACAGCTAAAATCTGCAGTGCAAACCTTTTCATAACGATTGTTTTATTATCCGTTGATTTTCAGGATGTCCTCCGGGGCAGAGGGGGCATACGGGCCTTCCTTTACCTCAAAAATGACAGTCCCTTTTGCAAGAACCTCAAGGTTGTGCCAGGTGCCTGCAGGTATGTTCACGCCGTAGTTTCCGTCGCAGGGGTCAAAAATGCTGCTCTCCAGCATTTCGCCCTTCTCGTTGTAGAACATCACCTTAATGGCTCCTCTCAGAACAATGTAGGTCTCGTCTGTATGCCGGTGACGGTGTACCGGAAGTACACTGCCCGGTTCCATAGCATTAAGCAACCTCTGAACGGGGGCATCAAGGCTTTTGTGGAGATTGTAGTTCATCCTGAGCCTTGTTGAGGCTTTTGCCTCACTTCCCACCACATCCAGTAGTCTGTCGTCTATCTTTAACATTATTAATAATTTACCTGTTGTACATTGAGTCGTAATACCTCTGATACTCTCCTGAAGTGACACTGTCGAGCCAGGCTGCGTTTTCGAGGTACCATTTTACGGTCTTTTCGATGCCCTCTTCGAACTGGAGCGAGGGTGACCACCCGAGCTCCCGGTTCAGCTTGCCGGAGTCAATCGCATAGCGAAGGTCGTGGCCTGCGCGGTCGGTGACGTAGGTGATAAGGGGCAGCGAGGCACCCGAAGGGCGGCCGAGCTGCCTGTCTACAGTCGCTATGAGTACCTTTATGAGGTCAATGTTTTTCCATTCGTTAAACCCGCCTATGTTGTAGGTTTCACCCATCCTGCCTTCATGAAATATCAGGTCAATTGCCCGTGCATGATCCTCGACATAGAGCCAGTCTCTCACATTCTCGCCCTTGCCGTATACCGGAAGCGGCTTGTTGTGGCGGATGTTGTTAATGAAAAGCGGAATGAGTTTTTCAGGGAACTGATAAGGACCGTAGTTGTTCGAACAGTTCGAGATTTTAACCGGCATTCCGTATGTATCGTGCCAGGCTCTCACAAAGTGGTCGCTTGAGGCTTTGGATGCCGAGTATGGTGAATGGGGGTCATATTTTGTATCTTCTGTAAAGAAGGTTCCGTCGTTCTCAAGAGATCCGTAGACCTCATCTGTTGAGACGTGATAGAAAAGTTTTCCTTCGAACGGATTTGAAGAGCCGGTGGCTCCGCCACTCTTTGAATCTCTGGAATTACTTGTCCAATATTCACGTGCGGCCTGCAGAAGTGAGAGCGTTCCCATTACATTTGTGCGTGCAAATGAGAATGGGTCAACTATCGAGCGGTCTACATGGGATTCGGCAGCAAGGTGAATAATTCCGTCAATCTGATTATCTGCAATAACCCGGCGCATCTGATCTATGTCGCAGATATCTGCCTTCACAAATTTGTAATTAGGCTTTGACTCAACATCCCGGAGGTTTTCCAGGTTACCTGCGTAGGTTAGCAGATCCAGGTTAATTATGTTGTACTGCGGATATTTATTTACCATCAGCCTCACAAGGTGTGATCCTATGAATCCTGCTCCGCCTGTTATAAGTATATTTTTCATAAAGTTGTAAAATCAATTTCCGATAGAGGTTCGCGCCAGTGTCTGATCTCAATTCCAAAATTTCTCTTGATTTTTGATTTGTCCAGAACAGAGAATGGAGGTCTTACAGCCTTAGTTGGAAAGAGGTCTGATGTTACCGGATTAACTTTGCATTTTGTGCCTTTGAGATGAACAATCTCCTTTGCGAAATCGTACCACGAGCACACCCCCTCGTTTGAGAAATGGTAAATTCCTTCGAGTTCTTTTCTCTCTTCTGTATCAGTTATCAGCCACTTTGTAACTGCAGCGTCTATTGCAACCGCAAGATCACCTGCGTGAGTAGGGGTTCCAATCTGGTCAAAGACCACATTCAGAGACTCTCTTTCAGCTGAAAGTCTGGCAATTGTCTTGACAAAATTTGCACCATATGATGAATAGAGCCATGAAGTTCTTATGATAATGCTGCTGCATCCGGAATTTGTTACGGCTTGTTCGCCAAGAAGTTTTGTGCGTCCGTATGCGCCGGCCGGGGCGGGCGTGTCAGATTCTGTGTAGGGTCTGCATCCCTTCCCGTCAAAAACATAGTCAGTCGATACATGAACAAGGAGCGCACCTTTCCCCCGGCCCGCCCCGGCCGCCTTTGCAACATCTGCCAGAATCCCCGGAGCAGTTGCATTCACCAGCGTTGCCGTTGCTTCATCCTCCTCTGCCTTGTCCACAGCTGTATAAGCTGCACAGTTTACTATCACATCAATCTTATTATCATATACAAACCTCTCAACTGCATCCTTCTCGGTAATATTGAGTTCACTGACATCTGTATAGAAAATCTCAGGTTTTTCTCCCCAGAGACTCTTCAGCTCGTTTCCAAGCTGACCATTGCCACCTGTGACCAGTATTCTTGCCATTATTAAGTAATTATCCGTTAGTACAAACTCTGTGCAAAATCAAACACCCCGGCATCTTTCAGAAGAGGGTGCCTGGTATCCTTTTCGCTCAGAAGAATCTCTGAAGCAGGAATACCCCAGTCAATTCCAAGAGCAGGATCATTCCATAAGATTGCTGCCTCATATTCAGGCGCGTAGTAATTATCAGTCTTATACTGGACAATAGTATTGTCCTCCAGAACTGAAAAGCCGTGGGCAAATCCTCTTGGAATAAAGATCTGTCTCTTGTTTTCACCCGAAAGTTCTGCCACAACACTCCTTCCAAAGGTAGGAGAGCCTTTTCTGATGTCCACCGCCACATCCAGAATCTTTCCCGAAACCACCCTTACCAGCTTTGACTGGGCATATGGCGGAAGCTGATAGTGTAATCCTCTCAGTACCCCTCTAGAGGATAGTGATTCATTTTCCTGAACGAATTCGGTACAAATTACCTCATTTTCAAACTTGCCCCTCAGGAAGGTCTCCATGAAATAGCCTCTTGAATCGCCCCTTACAACAGGGTCAATTAATACTACTCCGGGTATTTCAGTCTCAATAATTTTCATTTTTCGCTAGCCATTTTTAGAAGATACTGACCATACTGATTCTTAACCATTGGAGCGGCAAGCACTTTTAGTTTGTCAGCATCAATCCATCCCTTTCTGAAAGCAATCTCCTCGAGACAAGCAACCTTAAGTCCGGTTCTCTTTTCAATAACCTCAATGAATGTTGAGGCCTCAGAGAGCGAATCGTGCGTTCCGGTATCCAGCCATGCAAATCCGCGCCCCAGAGTCTGAACCTTGAGTTTTCCCTCTTTAAGAAACTCCTGGTTAACAGTTGTTATCTCCAGTTCACCCCTTGCAGATGGTTTAATGCGCGCAGCAACATCAACAACACTGTTTGGATAGAAATACAAACCAACCACAGCGTAATTGCTCCTTGGCTCCTTAGGTTTCTCCTCAATTCCAATCACCCTGCCGTCCGAATCGAATTCAGCGACACCATACCTCTCGGGGTCATTTACCCAGTAACCAAATACAGTAGCATCCGCATCAGATTCTGCATCCCTCACAGCCTTTTCAAGCATTTTGGTAAATGAATAACCGTAAAAGATGTTGTCTCCCAGAACCAGGCAGGCAGTGTCATTTCCAATAAACTCCCTTCCAATGATAAAGGCCTGAGCCAGTCCGTCCGGAGATGGCTGCTCTGCATACTGAAAGCTAACGCCATAATCAGAACCGTCACCAAGCAGCCTCCGGAAACCCGGCAAATCGTCAGGTGTTGAAATAATAAGGATCTCCCTTATTCCCGCGAGCATCAGAACCGAAACCGGATAATAGACCATCGGTTTATCATAAACCGGCAGAAGTTGTTTTGAAACCCCCTTAGTAATAGGGTAAAGTCTGGTACCGGAGCCCCCGGCAAGTACAATTCCTTTCATATGCTCACGATTGCTTAATCAGATTACAAATGTAGTCAATTAGGAGTAAGAATCCACAAGTTTATCCAACAGATGACCATTGTGGTCTATGAAATACTGGGCTGCATTTGCCAGAGCCCTGATATTCCCTGGAGAGGCATTGTCCATATCCACATCTGCATCGAGCAGAAGGGGCTCAATGCGGATATAGTTTTCCGGCGCTCCAACAGAGGTAAAGACCTGATTCATCTGATAATGAACAGTCTCGGCAACAGATGAGAGCATTATATCAATGATAGGACTAAGCCAGCCAATAAATCCAAATCTTTTTGTCTTTTCATAGAGATAAGGTTTCTCGGCCTTACCTGTACCTACCGACAGCATGGTGTATCCGCCTATTCCCTCATCCGGCCAGAGCTTAATCGACTCAACCAGGGCACACATTGAGGGGTTATTTGCATAGATTCCGCCGTCCACAAGGTTGCGGAAAGGCAGGCTCTCTGCCGATGCCCCCTTTTGTTCCGCCTCATGCGAGCTGCGCGGATATACCTTGGCCGGAGCAAAATATGTAGGAGCGGCAGTTGTTGCCCTCACAATGTCACAAAGCTTGTAATCTGCCATGCTTCCGTACTTCCCCACGGCATGTTTTGAGAAAAGAAGAGCCTTGCGGCTGCTCATCTCATAGGATGTAATCAGGCAATCCTTGGCAACCTCAGAGATGTAAGTATCTCCAAGCAGCTTCTTAGAAAACTCGTACAGGGCATCCTCCTTGTATCTGCTTCTGAAAAGGCCGAAACCTGACGCTGCCATATGCCAGATTGTCCGGTGAAAAAGAACCGGCCCCAGCTCCCTGTAGAACTCCAGAATCTCTGATGCACTGTACCTTTTGGGAGAGAGAAACAGAGCCGTGAGAATTCCGCCTGTGGATGTGCCTGCCAGCAGGTCAAAACAGTCTGCAATCCTCAGGTTTGGTTCATTTTTTGCAATCTGAAGTCTGGCCTCAAGATTGGCAAGAATGGAAGCGGGAATCACACCGCGGATCCCACCTCCGTCAATGGTTAAGATCTTTTTCAAAGTTTTGGTTTTTAGTTAACCCAAATGTAACAAAAATTGATTAACTTTACCACAGTCGAAAGGCTCAATTTAATTGATTATTAACTTTTAATACTTTTAAAATATGAAATTCAACAAGAAAGTAGAAGAGATTCTGAACAAACAGGTTAACGCCGAGTTTTGGTCGGCATATATGTACCTTTCAATGGCCGCATGGTTTGAGAGCAAAGGCCTCAAAGGTTTTGCCAACTGGATGAGAGTTCAGTTCCAGGAAGAGACAGCACACGCACTTAAAATTCACAACTACATAATCACCCGCGGAGGTGAGGCAAAACTTGAAAAGCTTGATGCAGTTCCTGTGGAGTGGAAAAACATCATGGAAGTATTCGAAGAGACTTACAAGCACGAGTGCAAGGTTACCGATATGATTCACAAATGCTACAATGTAGCTGCAGACGAGCGCGACCACGCCTCAACCAATATGCTCCAGTGGTTCATTGACGAGCAGGTAGAGGAGGAGCAAAATGTAACTGCAATAATCGACCAGCTCAAACTCATAGGCGACAACGGTCAGGCCATCTACTTGCTCGACAAAGAGCTCGCCACCCGCGTCTTCGTAGACCCAACCCAGCCTGCGAACTAAGTTTAAAAACACTGAACAATTTAAAAGGCTAACAAGTAGATTGTTAGCCTTTTTTTGTTATCTCAAATCTCCGTGAAACTATCCGTTTTTCGTCCTATCCGTGTCGATGTTTTACTATGCCGGTCTTGGTTTGCGCATTGCTTCTCCGTTTGATGTTGTTGCGACCCGTATCGCTGTAACACGCTGTCAATCAAAGACAGCTACTTTGTCCCCGCGGATCATCCGCGGGGGATAAAGTGCTATGTGCAGACAGTCAGCTAGTTGCAGTCTTGCGGATGTGGCCTGTATCGTCCTGTAAATTGTATTCAGAAATTTTTGGTTCAGATTTTTAGAGAAATCTTCTCAAAACCTTTACTGATATACTTTTCAAGAAAGTTTTCGTATGACCCGCGCTGCTGTAACTCGCATGTTGTCTGTTAGTTACCAGTTGGTCTGACATCTCAGATGTCAGACCAACTGGTAAGTGTCAATGATTATGTTAGTTACAGCGATACGGGTCGTACTGTTTAAAGCACGAAACTCAAACAGAGAAGCAGGTTTGCGTCCTTTCACAAACGCCCTTTCGACTGAGTATCTGAGAATCTCACCTGCCAGCCTGATTTACAACCGGCTGATTATGTGGTGATAAAAAATTAAGTTTTCCGAAAAATCCGGAAAACTTAATTTCTAAATTATTGATAATAAGTAATATGTAAATAAGGCTGGCAGGTGGGAGCTGAGCCTCTTTTTTTAAGATCTGAGAATTGCTGAATTTATTCACGATTTCATCATCAGAACCGGTATTTCGGCGGGGTCGTTGACGACGCGGGCGCCTGCGGCGGTGAGGGCGGCGAGTTTCTCGCCGGCCGAGCCGCTTCCGCTTGAAATAATCGCACCTGCATGGCCCATTCGTTTGTCCGCAGGCGCCGTCCGGCCTGCAATAAATGAGTAGACTGGTTTGGTAATGTTCTCTTTGATATATGCTGCAGCCCGCTCTTCTGCATCACCTCCAATCTCACCAATCATTACTATCGAGTCTGTCTCCGGGTCATCCTGGAACATCTGCAGCAGATCTATGAAATAGAGTCCGGCAACAGGGTCTCCGCCTATACCAACCGCTGTTGACTGACCAATTCCCGCACGGGTGAGATTATAAACCACTTCGTAGGTGAGAGTGCCACTTCGGGAAATTACTCCTGTTCTTCCCGGGAGAAAAATATTGCCAGGCATGATGCCTATTAGAGATTTGCCGGGAGATATAAGCCCCGGACAGTTAGGCCCGATTATTTTTGCCCCCATTGCGAATGCATAGTGTCTTGCTGCAATAATGTCAAGTGTTGGCACACCCTCTGTAATACAGATTATCAGCTTAATCCCCGCCTCGGCTGCCTCCATCACTGCATCCTTTACAAATGGTGCTGGCACAAAGATGATAGAGGTATCGGCACCTCTCTTTTCGACAGCCTCCCTTACGGTGTTAAAGACTGGAATTCCGCCGGCATTACTGCCCCCCTTGCCCGGAGAGACACCTGCAACTACATCTGTTCCATACTCCTTCATTTTGGATGCGTGAAATCCGCCATCCCGCCCGGTGATTCCCTGAACCACAACTTTGGTATTTTTATCTATAAGTATGCTCATTTTTCCTCTTCTTTGAATTTTAAAATCGCCAGTTTTTCTCCGGAATCGTCAAATTTTAAACCTGATGAACAATTACATGATTCCGGCCGCTTAACTCAACAGCCTTTTTGATGGCCTCGCCCATTGTTTCGGCAGTGTGAAAAGGGGTTCCCAGCAGAAGTTCACGGCCCTCTTTCTCGTTGGTACCGGTAAGGCGGATAACTATAGGGATGTCGGTCTTTATCTGGCCGAATGCTGTCAGAAGTCCGCGGGCAACATCGTCGCACCGGGTGATTCCGCCAAAGATGTTTATCAGCACTACCTTCACATCCTCATCGGAGAGGAGAAGTTTCATTGCTTCAACAACCTTATTGGGATTTGAGCTTCCGCCAATATCCAGAAAATTGGCAGGTGTTCCGCCGTAGAGTTTTATCAGATCCATTGTAGCCATTGCAAGGCCCGCTCCGTTTACCATACATCCTATCTCTCCCTTTAGCTGAACAAAGCTGAAGCCCTTTGATTTTGCGTCAAGCTCCTTCTGCTCCTCCTCGTTAGGTTCAAAGAGTTTTTCAATCTCAGGACGGCGGTACATTGCATTATCGTCAAAATTGATTTTTGCATCAAGCGCAATCAGCTCCCCGGATGTAGTTATTACCAGCGGGTTAATCTCAACAAGCGAAGCATCGGTTTCTACCATCAGCCTGTATAACTTCTTAATCATCTCTTTTGCCTGAACAATATGGCTCCATTCGTCAAAGAGAACTGCGGCAGCCCTTTTGGCCATAAAATCAGGAACTCCTACAAATGGGAAAATTGGAATTTTATATATCCTTTCAGGATTTTTTGCAGCGACCTCTTCAATTTCAACACCTCCGTCCCGGCTTAAAATCATCACAACACTTTTGGCATTTCTGTCCACAACAAAACTGAAGTAGTATTCGGCAGCAATATCAACTGCCGCTGCAACAAGAATCCGGTCAACAATGTAACCCTTAATATCCATTCCAAGGATTGAAGCGGCAATGAGAGCCAGTTCCTCCCTGTTCTTCGCAATCTTTACTCCGCCTGCCTTTCCGCGTCCCCCGGTGAGAACCTGGGCCTTAACTACAGCCTTTGAAAGACCAAGATGGTCATAGGCATTCAAAGCCTCGTCAACGCTTCTGCATACTGCACCGCTCACAGTGGTGATTCCCCACTGCTCAAAAAGCTCTTTACCCTGATATTCGTGTATCTTCATAAGTGTGATATTTACTTATAAAGATAACGAAATATATTTGGATTTTAAATACCAAGTTTTCGGATAATTGCAGCGATATCTGCTGCAGAAAGTGCCGGTGAATTATGAGAGTTGAACTCTTCTGCAAGGTCGTCGCACAGAGCTCCGTCAAGCGGAATTCTCAGGTATAGTTTTTTGTCTGAATTTACACCCACAGCCCTGGACATCTCCTCCTCTGTAGCCATTGTCTCGTATAGCTTTTCACCGGGGCGGGCGCCAATAATTTTCAAAGAAGGTTTTGACGAGGCGGCCGACACAAACATCACTGCTCCCTCAACAAGCGTCCTGATTGATGCAGCCTGCGCCCGCTCAATAACAATATCTCCATTCTGCCCGTGCCTGAGCGCAATCAGCACCAGGTCAACAGCATCAGTAACCGTCATCATAAACCTTGTCATATCCGGATTGGTCACCGTCAGCTCACGCCCCTCCCTTGCCTGCCTCACAAAAAGCGGAATCACCGTACCCGCAGACCCCATCAGATTTCCAAACCTGACTATTGAAACAGTCGTCTTACTTCCACCATTAATTTCCTTTTCATTTGCCGGTTTCATTAAGGCCGATTCAGCCTCACGCACGCCTCTGCATTCCGCAAGAACCATCCGCTCCATAAGAGCCTTGGTGAGTCCCATCGCCCCGGCCGGAAAACAAGCCTTATCTGTACTCACAACAACAACCTTCGAGACACCGGCCTCACGGGCAGCGGCCACTACATTCATAGTACCAGTCACATTTATCTCCATTGCCCCCTGCGGATCCCTCTCACAACCATGAACATCCTTCATCGCTGCTGCATGAACCACAAAATCAACACCAGTCATCGCCCCGGTTACCGCCTCCCTGTCACGGATATCTCCTCGGATGAACTTTACCTTCCCGTCGTTCTTCCCTCCATACTGAGAATCCTTGACAAATTTGTCAGAACCATTTCCCACAGAAGCTTCTTCTCTTTCTCTATTATCAAATGATCCGCAACTCCTCGAAAATACCCTCACCTCGCCGGCTCCCAACTCCAAAAACTTAGAGACCATAGCTTTGCCAAACGAACCGGCACCGCCGGTCACCAGAATAATCCTGTCAGTAAACATAATACGAGGTTTTAAAAGTCAATACCAAAGATACAAAAACCAACTCAGATTTCACAGGGAAGAGTTACAGCGACCCGGGTCCGGAAGTGGTGTCAATCTGCTTTGAAAATTTTGAGATAGCGGGCAGGAGTGGAGAGATGAGGCCAATGGCTGCGAGCATAAAGCCGGAGATGATGAAGGCGTTGGTGACGCCAATGGAGTCGGCAATAAAACCGGTGGCCATGAGTGAAAACATGGCGGGGATCATGATGAGGCTGTTGTGGATGGAGAAGACCCGGCCCAGCACTGAGCTGTCAAGCGAACTCTGCAGCAGAACGGTGAATGCTCCCCAGAAAATTGCCCCGGAGATTCCGCCTATAAAAGTGAAGGCGACAAAAAAGATATATCCGCCCGCCGGCAGAAATCCGGAAAAGGCAAATGTCAGCCCTAGTATAACATACATTGCATTGATGAGCAGGACATTGTTGAATTTAAACTTTGGAAGGGACATCAGCCCGCCGCCCGCAAGCATCCCAATGCCCCACGCAACCTCAACTACAGACATTTTGTATGTGTCTCCGGCGAAGTGGTCGAGTGTCATCAGCGGGAACAGTGTCGATATTGGTACCATGGCCAGGCTGGCGAAAATGGTAAAAATAAACATCCACATAAGTCCCGGGCGTTTTAATATTTCGTGAAGTCCCACGTTAAGTTCAGCAAAGAATTTATGAAACTCTGTGCCGATTTTGTCCTTGTCGGAACTCTTTTGATCTGGCTTATTTTCTGATGATAATTCTGCTGATTTTCGCGCATCCCTTGGACTGGGAATGTGAACAAAGAGCAGCGAAGAACTGGCTACCAGAGCGCCAAAGACATCAAAGAGCAGAACCCATGTCATATCCAGCGCACTTACAAACAGGGCTGCGAGTGCAGGAGCAGCTATTGAACTCATGGAGAAGATCATGTTGTTAACACCGGCAACCCTCATCAGCTCACTTTGAGGGGCGAGAAGAGGAACTGAGGCCTCCATTGCCGGCATATGAAAAGAACTACCAATTGACCTTAAAGCAAGCAGTGCATAGAGAAATCCAACCTGGACATCGCCACTCTGAAAAAGAATGACCATAATTCCGGTCATAAGGGCAATGTACAGGTCGGCAATTATCATAGTCTTTTTCCGGTCCCATCTGTCTATTAGAACTCCTGTAAAGAGTCCCAGCACAAGTTGTGGCAGGAGTGATGAGATAGTTGCAAAGGCAAGAACCTCTGCCGAACCGGTCTTTATGCTCAGCCAGAAAATCACAGCGAAACTCACCATTGAACTGCTCAGAGTTGAGAAGAGCTGACCTGTCCAGATAAATGCAAATGTTCTTTTCCAGCTGGTCTGTTCCGTGTTGTTTTTCTCGATGCTCATTGTTGTGTTTAATAAGTTAAGCCGAATTTCTTTTTTACAGTTTTGTTTGCAGACCAGGTCTGTGCAGACTGAAAAGTCATTGGGCCGACTAAGATAACCAAGAAATGCGGATTTTGTTCTCTAAATCAGGTGTAATAATGGGAAGGGGTTGATTTGAATAATAATTTTACCTGGTTGAATATTTGTGCTAACTAATTTGTTTTATAATCAATTAATTATATATTTGAAAAATAAATTCTAGAATCGTCAAAATAAATATAGAAAAGATGAGATTCAGGCAAGAGTGTAAATTAATGAAGATTGCAGGAGAGCAAGTAATAATAATGAAAGGAGAAGACAGCACTGATTTTGTTAGGGTGGTAATGCTGAATAAATCAGCTGCTTTGCTCTGGGATTCTCTTTGTGGAATTGACTTTACCCCGGAAGTGTGTGCAGAAATTCTTTCGCTTAGATACAATATAGATTTTGGAAGAGCACTTGAAGATGTGAAAAACTGGCTTTTAACTCTGAATGGCGCAAATGTTATTGACGCTTTTAATGAGGGATTAGAGGCTAATAATGAGGGAAAAGTGCTTGAAAATGGTATCAGCAGGTAAGAAGGATAATTAAAAATTAAATATCATATCATGAAGAATTCTGTAATTTTCATTTTAGTGGCATTATCTGTCTGCCTTACTGCTTGTGATTCGCCTCTCGAAGAAGAAATTTTTAAAAGTAATAATGAGATTTTGAACAAATTTTCAGTGAGAATTATGGTATCCGGGGATTGCAGTTCAGAAGAAAATTCAGGAAATCTTCAGGGTGAGGATTCAGGTTATGAGATGAGTGGGGCGGGCGGCGCCGCGGGGAGCAACACTTTCCTTGCGGGATTCGAGACAGCATGGGGAGCGGGAGACAGAATCGGCATCTTTTCCCCCCAGGCGCTCACCGCGCCCGGCGCCGCCCCCGGCTCACAAAACCTCCCTTTCACAGCACAAAATTCTGCAAACTCATCGCATTTTTCCGGCAAAATGTACTGGGGAAGCGGACTCCACAACTTTTATGCATATTACCCCTATAATTCGGAATCAGCATTAACTGCAGAAAATTCAGGCTCAGAGGTAAATGTAAAAGTTTCACTGGCTTCAAATCAGATTCAGAATGGTAATAATTCAGATCATATAGGAAATTATGACTTTATGGTCGCTTCTCCACTGAAAGATATCACTCCGGCAAGCAGTTTAAGTGAAATAAATGCAAATTTCCGGTTCCACCACCTCTTCTCATTGCTGGTATTTCAGTTCCGCTCCTCGTTTATCACCGGAGATATCGTCAGCCTGAAACTCACCTCGCAAGGTATGCCAGTTTCACTCGCATCCGGAACCACAGACCTGTCTCAATCCACACCTGCGGCAGGAGAGGAGTATACCATAAGGGCCGGTTCTTCCCCCTCTGATTTGTCCATCACCATTACAGAATCTTCTGAAGAGTGTAACATATCCTCACTTTACACAAAATCGGCAAAGCTATATCTGGTAATGCTTCCGGGAGATTACACTTCGCAAAATTTTACACTTGAATTAATCGTCAGGGAGAATGACGGCAACACACAAACAGGTCGCTATACTAAAAGAGGAATCAAAATACTCAGAGGCACACTTTACACTGTTCAACTGAATCTTGATGATTTTACCTGGTAAGCACTGAGTGGTGGTGCTGAGAGTGCGGGGCCGTCACCTCAGAGGTTGTCTAACAAAGGGCCCCGAATTTATGCTCATAATTTTTTATTAATTTTAGCATTAGAAAATAAAATCTAAAAATCGCCATATGTACTCCAACGATAAACGAACAGTGGTTACCCTTGATGCCGGCGGAACAAATTTTGTATTCGGTGCTATTCAGGGTAACAAACAGATTGTTAATTCAATAACGACTCCTTCGAATTCGCACGATCTGGATCTGTGTCTGAAGACACTTTCCCATGGATTTGCAAATATCATTGAATCGCTTGATACTCCGCCTGTGGCCATCAGCTTTGCTTTTCCCGGTCCGGCCGACTATCCGTCAGGAATCATAGGGGGATACCTTCCAAATTTTCCATCCTTCAGGGAGGGCGTTGCTTTGGGACCATACCTTGAGGAGAAATTCGGCATACCTGTTTTCATTAACAATGATGCCGACCTCTTTGCTTACGGCGAGGCAATGGCTGGTGCACTGCCAAGAGTTAATGAAATGCTTGAAAAAGAGGGAAGTGCAAAACGCTACTCAAATCTGCTGGCATATACCTGGGGTACCGGATTTGGTTTTGGATTTGCATCATCCGGAAAACTCCACATTGGAGATAACTCATGCACTGAGACCTTCTGTCTCCCGCTCAGGCACCACCCTGAAATTATTGCCGAAGAGGGAGTCTCTGCAAGGGCAATTGTCCGCGAGTACCTTAACGCAGGCGGCGAGGATCTCTCGGCACTAAAAAAATACTTCAGACATACCGGGGCAAAGGCTTTTATTCAGGCCGACGGCTCACTGCTTACAGAGGATAATTTTGAGCTGACTCCCGCCACCATCTTCAATATTGCAGAAGGAGCCGGTCCGGGCGGAGAAGATCCTGGAATTTCGGAACAGGACCTGACTTTGGGAAGATCTCAGAGCTCATCCCAAACCAGAGTTTCCACCTCTCCCAACACCCAGATTGCCCGGAACAGAACCGCTGCAATCAAATCGTTCCAGCACTTTGGCGAGGCCTCCGGCGATGCAATCGCCACAGCAGCAACCCTCATTGACGGTCTTATAGTCATAGGAGGAGGTATCACTGCCGCCCGAAAGTACATCATGCCGTCACTCCTCTCTGTTATGCGCGAAAAGATGCACACATTTGGCGGAGATACTTTGGGCCGGCTTCAGTTCTCCGTTTATGACCTCGACAATCCTCAGGAATTCAGCCTGTTTGCTAAAGGAGAGTCCAAAGTACTGGATGTTTATGGCACTACCCGAAAAGTTACCTACGACCCGCAAAAAAGAACAGGCATAACCATCTCCACACTGGGCGCCAGCCGCGCCATCAGCCTTGGAGCCTACTCCTATGCCCTTAGCCATTTGTAAGGAGAGTTGCTTATTAAAGTTTCCCACGTGCATTTTCCCCAGGGGTAAAATTACAATCGCTTTGACACCTGCCAGCCTAATTTACATTTATCACATTTTGTGAGCTTTACAAATA
>ERZ1645189.110-NODE-110-length-19810-cov-5.997317_pt1 | contig 19810 bp, 9 predicted proteins | sample MGYA00575350_ERZ1645189 | MGnify/ENA primary metagenome ERZ1645189 (study PRJEB40845, sample SAMN11283421) | freshwater sediment metagenome | isolation source: river sediment | host: Sediment | place: India: Jajmau, Kanpur | collected 2015-12-17 ...
TACCGGCATTTTACACGGATAACTAACGGGAATCCAGTTGGACGCAACCGACTGATAAGCTATGGGAAGTAAAACTTACCCATTAAAGAAACCGGCTTCGAAATTGTTCGGAACCGGTATCAGGAGAAATGTTGGATCAATAATGAAATTACGAATTACCAACCCGACAAGTCAACTCCTTACCAGCTGCAGGCAGGGCTAATCAACTACAATGCAACTCCGTTTACCATCACATTTTTCACTGTCACATTTTGGAAAAATTCTTTTTCGATGACTGTTCTGTTATCGGCTTTTATGTTCAGGTTTTCAAACATAAAATCAGACAATTTGTATTTTTCTGAATTTACAACGTCAAAAAATGTACTGCATTCCACATCAATATTCCGCATAGTAATTTTGCCGGAACGTGAAGGAGGCGGAGGAGTGTTGCCTTTCAAATCAAAAAACTGAGTCCAGGGACGAATGGAAATGAATTTTCCGGCGTTGCCGGTAATATTTTCAACCGTAATGTATTCGTAATTTTGTGGCGTATCGGGGCGCATTTTCAGGTGAAGGATAATACTTGCTCCGTCCACTTTACTGTTTCTAAAAACAATGTTGCGGTTGTGGATGGACTCGCTTCCGCAGGTCAGCGCGCTGTGGCAGAATCCGTAGGTGTTATTCTCTATTACGATGTTGTAGTTTCCGCCGTTGTTCGGATCTTTATCAGAAACAGGTCCTTTACCGCCTTTCAGTGCAATGGCGTCGTCATTTACCGACATGTAACAGTTTTTCACCAGCACATTGGAACACACATCGAGGTCGATGGCATCCGTACTGGGAGATTTTACCGGTTTTGCAGGCGAAATAATGGTCAGATTCAACAACTTCAGGTTATTGCATTTATAGTAATGCGAAGTCCAGAAAGGAGAATCCTTCAGTGTAACTCCCGAAATCTGCACATCGTTGCTGTTTGAGACGTAAAGAAGCCGCGGACGCATCTCATCCTTGTTGGTGCACTTCGGATTCCATTCCCGTCGAAGCCAGAATGCTTTCCAAAAACGGAGGCCGTTTCCATCGATTGTTCCACTTCCGGAAATGGTAAAACCATCTACGCGGTCGGCGTTGATTAATGCAGGGAAATATTTACAGGTTTCTCCTTCTATTCGTGTTTCCATCACCGGAAAGTCACTGATATCGTCACTTCCTTTCAAGACTGCTCCTTTTTCCAGGAAAAGATGAGTTTTAGGTTTGAAGAAGAGTGCGCTGGTATGAAAAACTCCTTTTGGGACAATAATTACACCGCCGCCTTCATTTGCCGCTTTGTCGATTACAGCTTGCAACTGCTTGGTCTGTAATTCGATGCTGTTTTTCTTAACTCCGTGTTTGGTGATGATGTACTGTTTCCCCAACAATTTGTAATTTACCATTTCTGTCTGTCGGAACCAATCCGGAACGGGTGTTCCATCGGGGAATAAATCGGCTGCTGAGATATTGATACTGAACAGGATGGCAGCTATCAGTAAAAATGTTTTTTTTCGTGTTCTCATATTTAAAAATTGTATGTTTTGTGTTTATTTCGTTTCCGGATTGTAACTCCGGAAAGTAACATTTTCTTCGTTCAGGTTCACCACGTTATACACGTTGTTGTAGAATTTGTTGATTTTCCCTACATGAACATTTTTAATACTTACATTCGAAATGGGCAGGCGGGTATCTCCTTTCAAATCATATACGGCATCGGCCGATTCGCAGGTCACATTGTTCATGTGAATTCCGTCAATTTTTGTTATGCGGGTTTCGTAGGTGGGTACCAGGTCTTTCCACTGATACAGTACATCCGTATCAATCTCCAGTAATCGCTGGGCGGCTTTTCCCTTCACATTTTCCATGATAATGTTCTCCACAAAGCCACCCCTGCGGTGGTTTGTTTTCACAAAAAACATCCTCATGACCGAATTATTTACTTCGCAATCGTGCATATACACATTGCGCACACCACCTGACATTTCGCTGCCAATGCCGAGCAACACGTGACCTTTTACCACTTTGCAATTTCGGATTACGATGTTTTCGCTGGGGGTATTCAGCCTCCAGGCATCGCGGTTTCGTCCTGCCTTAATTACCACCGCATCGTCTCCCTGATCAAAAATACAATCTTCCACCAGAAATTGGCGGGTCATTTCCAGGTCGATGCCGTCGTTGTTGTGACCGTGAGCTACTACGTCCAGGTTGCGGGCAATTCCGTTTTCACACATGTACATATGAATGGTCCAGAACGGACTTTCACGGATTTTAAATCCATCGAGCAATACATTTTTGCATCTGTTGAATTGTATGAGGTGCGGTCGAAGGTTATTTTCGCCCGCAGCCATTTGCCGCTGCTCCACCGGAACATCCGTTGATGCCTGCGTGTAAAGCACTTTCAGTGCATTCAGGTGTGCCGGCGGACGACTGAACCACTTTTTCCACAAATCCATTTTCGGTTTCAACATTCCATTGCCGGAAATAGCTATGTTTTCACATTGGAAAGCATACAGCAGTGGAGAATAGTTGTAACACTCCAATCCTTCCCACGATGTCATCACCGCCGGCAGGTAATCTGCCGGATTGTCGGTAAAACTCAGCACAGCGTTTTCTTCCAGATGCAGATTTACATTGCTTTTGAAATGCACCGGGCCGGTAAGCCAGATTCCTTCAGGAACAACTACACGCCCTCCGCCGGCTTTATTACAAGCTGCAATGGCTTTGGCAATGGCTTTTGTATTGTTGAAAACTCCACCGGATTTTGCCCCGTACCGGGTGATTGGAAAATCTTTTTCCGGAAAGTTAAATTCTCTGAGCGATTCCATGCTGAATGGTGCATCCACGGTAATTATCTTGTATTTTTCGGCTCCGAAAACAATGAAGCTGAGGCTGAAAAACAGTAAAAATCCTGTCATTCTTTTCAAGGTTGTCATATATCTGCTTGTGTTGATTATATCTTATTAGTTGACTGACAATACAATTTCTCTGTTTTCAACTATCTGAATTTCAGGTGTTTCAAGTACATAAGGAAAATTTCCGAAAGTCAATGCCGCTTCCGCCTGAAAATAGACCGGCATACCTTTCTGCAGGGGTATTATCTTCAATGTCAGCTTGTTGTCAACAATTTCATCTGCTACGTATTTCAAATTAACATCCATCGGCTTTCCGTTGAAAAAATTATCTGTCAGCAGTTTGTTGCCGGAGTATATCCTTGCCACGTCGCCCCTGTAATGAATACGCAGCGTAATATCCCGGTTTCTGTTATAATTTTCAGGCAGTTTAATCTGCCACACGGCTGCCCTGTCGAAATCGGAATCTGAGGGCATTTCAGCTACATTACGGCTGCCCATGGCGATGGTTCTGAGCGGAAATTTCATGTCCTGAATCTTAGTGAATACCGCTTCTACCCGTTTATTTTCAGGAATTTTCAATTTATACGTTGAAAAAATACCCTCTTTGGCAGATTTCAATTTCTTATCGTTGAAGCAGAGTTCTTTCGGTGCAGGAAATATAGATACGGTGTATTCTCCATCTGATTTAGCGAGCGTCAATTCATTTTTATTCCACGTGATTCGGGCGTCAGTCAGAAACAGACGTTCTTTTCCGGCGAATTCACCTTTCCACAGTTTCAGGGAACTTTTTTCGTTGAGCAGAATGATGGTTATTTGTTTTTTTTCTGATGTTTGCAGACGAATTGCAGGCGCTGTACCGGTTTTGAACCCGCTGAAATATAACCGGTTTTCCACTTTCTTAAGCTTTCCGGAAAATGATTTCACGGTGAGATTTTCTTTATCGAAAACAAACTCAGCCGGAATTCCTTCAGTCTGTGAGAAAATATACGTCAGTTTTCCATTTTCTTCCATCCTGGCAATGGGCTGAGCCGTTGCATACACCATCCTTACGCCTTCCAAATCCATGTTGAAAGGGATAAAGAAACTTACTCCCGACGGGATTGTGAAAGGCGACTGTGGAATGATAAGCTTTTCACCGGATAGCTTTATGCTGAACTGAGTAGCTTTTTTCGGACTTAACTCTTTCAATCGCTGATAGTTATTTATAAAAATGTATCCGCTGTTTCCGTTGCTCCTCACCGCCCAGCGCAGCAATGAATCGCGCCTGGTGTCTGATTCGCTTTTTTCGGGAAAATGCGGTTGCATCATAGCGAGTTCGGTGCCAAAATCTTTCAGGAAAATGTGTAATTTACGGAGCAGGTGATACTGAGGATTGATTTGTCCGAATTCGCCCAGCGGAGCCTGAAAATCATAGGATTCAACCGGCAGATCATTGTGATTGGTGTAACTGCTTGCCTGCTGTTCGTTGAGTGTGGTGAGTTTCCCTTCCGGATTGTTGCCGCCGTGATACATGTAATATCCGGGCAGGTTACTTCCTGATCCTATCCGGATCAAAGTCATGGCATATACATCCATCGGCGCAATGTTTATCCGGCGGTGATAGCTGGTCATCATGCCTCCTCCCAGTTCACAGGTAAAATACGGATATCCGAGGTCGTTTGGATTGTCGGTATCGGCTTGCTGCGGCAATTGCTCGGTGGCAATGACGGTGGAATTTCTGAACGAGCGAAAAGCGTAGCTTTTGCTGTAATCGCCCGGCATTTCGTAGGTGCTTCGGTCCCAGAAACCATCGGCATAATCGCCGTAGAGCGGTATGATTTCGCCGTAAGGCACCGGAGTAGTCAGTCTGGGCCAGCCCGTACGGGTGTAAAGCGGCACATCAAATCCCAGATCTACGGCCATCTTTTTGAGGGTCATCAGATGCGCTCCATGTCCGCGATATTCATTTTCGAGCTGGATACCGATGATTGTCCCACCGTCTTTCCACATCATTCCTTTTGCCTGCTCATAAACCTGCGAGTACCATTTTTGTACTTTTGACAAATAATCCGGATTATCTCCGCGCAGTTTGATACCGCTTTTAACCAGCCACTCGGGGAAGCCGCCGTTTCTCACCTCACCGTGACACCAGGGCCCAATCCGCAAAACGACCGGAAAATTCAACCCGCTGCATAGCTGCAGAAACTGATGCAGGTTTCGCTGTCCATTCCAGTCGAATTCATTTTCAATCTCTTCGTGGTGAATCCAAAATACGTAAGTGGCAATCACTGTGACCCCTCCGGCACGCATTTTAAGCAGTTCTTTCTTCCACTCCATTTCTTTCACACGTGAAAAATGAATTTCGCCCATGACGGGAATCTGCGGTTTTCCGTTGAATAATAGGGAGTTGGAATTTATTTGAATCACATCGCCTGAAGGATTCAGGTTCTTTCCCATCAGGAAGGTGTGGGAGTATTTTGCCTGCTGAAGAGTGCTGATATCCACCTGATACAGGCTGCCGGCAGGCTGTTCTGCCAAAGCAACCGCCGTATAAATGACAAAAAACAAAAACAGAAACGACTTTTTCACAGACATTACTTTTTCGGATTAAGCGTTACAAAAACAGAATCACTAAATTCGTATCCGCGGTAAGTTACATTCACATCAATGTTGGTCTTAACCCCCACGGGAATATCTTTTACGGTAATTTTTCTCGTTTTTTCAATTCCTCCAACGGACCAATTACAGGAATCATAGATTTCTCCGGCATCTAAAGTAACCTGATTGTCATTGACTGTGATGTCTTTCTCCGTAAAAATTTTCCCCAGATCGCTTCCGAAATAGAAACCGGGCTGTGTAGGCTGGTTGTAAGCTACATTCTGTGTCGCAATACTGATGCGGTAAACCGGATCTTCCAGAAAAGTGTGGAAGCGATAGTCGGTTTCATACGGAGTCATGTAAATGCGTAGATTCTTATTATCTCTTGTCCTGAGAACTATTTCCTCGCGCCAATCGCCCACGATATCGGCCGAAAGGCATGGATTTGACTTAGTACCATTATTCCGGGCACAATCCTCACAATCAAAGAGCAGTTCGCTCCTCCCCGTTTCAGGATTGTATTTTGTAATTCGGGTGCCGTCGAGCAGCTCGCGCGATAAATCTCCGTCCCACCACGAGGCCATATTGATAGAGACACCCCGGGTTGAAGGATTAATCACTTCCCCTTTTATGTTTCGAATTCCCTCCGATGCAATAGACCACATCTCAACTCCCTTTGAGTTAGGATCGATATCAGCCGCCATACACCTGCCAACATCGATGTTGCTTTTCACCTGAAAAATGATTTTTCCGGTTGCTGCATCGCGAAACGAGGAGCCGTCTTTTTTATTTTCGTGGCAATCCCACACCTGTAACCGGCGGCTCGAAGGGTCAAAAGCAGTCAGATGTATGGCATCACCGTGCCCCATTCGGGTGGAATAGAGTCCTTTTCCGTTGTTGTCAATAACGCATGCGCCGTAAATAATCTCATCGCAGCCGTCGCTATCCACATCGCCCACCCGCAGGTTATGATTTCCCTGTCCGGCGTAGGCTTTGTTGCCTTTTTCATCGGAATCAAACACCCAACGGCTGGTCAGTTTTCCGCCTTTCCAGTCAAAAGCTGCAAGTACCGTGCGGGTATAATAACCCCGGCACATTACGACGCTCGGATTCACACCATCCAGATAAGCAATACACGCCAAATAACGCTCCGACCGATTCCCACGATCATCTCCCCAAACTCCCGGTTCTCCACGATCCGGAATGTAATCAATGGTATGAAGCGCCTTACCGGTAAGTCCGTCAAAAACTGTCAGGTATTCAGGTCCGCTTAATATCCGACCAACTTCATTTCGATAATCAGCATCCTTATCTCCGATCATGTTTCCCTGCCCGTCAACAGTGCCGTCGGCCGTTTTCATTACCACTTCCGCTTTGTTGTCTCCATCCAGGTCGTACACCATAAATTGTGTATAATGAGCTCCTGCACGGATGTTTTTTCCCAGGTCAATTCTCCACAGTTTCTCGCCGCTCAGCCGGTAACAATCAAAGTAAACATTTGCCGTAAAACCGTCGTGGGCATTGTCGCGGGCATTGGAAGGTTCCCATTTCAGGATAATCTCGAATTCGCCATCGCCGTCCACATCGCCGATTGAAGCATCGTTCGCGTTGTAAAATACAGGACGTCCGAATGCCGTTGTGATTCCTTCGGGCACATCCAGCGGTATGTTGATGTAGCCGAAACCCGAATTTTCACCAATCGAACAGGTAAAGATTTCGGATTTATCTTTTTGGTCGGGGAAACGGGCTTTTAATTCGTAAATTAATGATCCGGGAGGAATATTTTTGTCTTTGAAGTAAGTTGAATTTTTTAAAGGGAATGTATTGATTTTTTGGCCGTTTCTGTAAATATCAAAAGTTGTTTGGATAGGATCGGATGAAAGATATCTCCAGGAAATGTTAACCGTGCTGTCATTCTCACGTACTGCAATCAGCCCGCGACCCGGTTTTTCTCTTTTCAGTTTTGAGAAATCATAAGCAGGACCTGATGAATGAGAATTTTTAGCCCATGAAACCGTAGTGATTACAAAGGCTAAAATCAACAGAAGATATGTTTTTTTCAAAATGATATTCATTTACAGGTTAAAAAAAATGTCAATCTGACCCGGAAATGATCTCCCGGGTCAAACTGACACAAAAATAGGCATAAAGCAAAATATTATGTATATAAAAATGATTTTAATATGCCGATATTTGATATTTAAGACTTTCGGGGGATTATTTGCCTGTTCTGAACGGAACCGCAGGCAGTCCGGCCGCGTTGAATAGATTGGGCATGGCGCGTTCGTTCCATGCAAAGCGTACTTCTTTCGGATTTTGCACTTCATCCGACCAGACAATCACTTTCTTTCCTTTTATTTCGGCCTGAGCGGGTACGAATTTTCCATCGGCTACTGCAACCGTGAACCACGTAAGCGGCTGCCCGTCAATACTTTTCAATGCTCCGCCTTTATTAATGAATGAAAGTTCAACTTTATTCCCTTTTATTTTCATGGATTTATATTTCGGACCTTCGTAAACCACTTTTTCCCGGTAATCCTTTGCCAAAGCAATCAGAGCCAGACGACGGCCCACTTCCCATTTGTACGTGGGGTGAATGTCGGTAAGTTTGTCCACCAAATCGGTAGTGACCACCATACCCGTGTGGGGAATGGAAAGGCATTTCTCCTGTGCTTCCCAAAATTCGGGCAGCAAATCCTCCGTATGTTTTTTCGGATCGCCGGTTCTTTTTGTGTACAGATAGGGAGAAATCTGCACAAAATAGAAAGGCATCACCGGATTTCTGAAAAGTGAGCGGTACAAGTCAACCATCATTCTCACTTTCTCAGGATACACGGCCTGGTCTTCTGTCATGCAGTTGGTTTCACCCTGATACCAGAGCATCCCCTTCAGGGCAAACGGCACGATGGGCTGTATCATGCTCCGGAATTTGTTTCCGGCTATGCGTCCGTTGATTTTATTTTCCTTCCGGTCAATCTGACCGGCAAAAAACAACGATTGCTCGTACACCCATGCCGGTGTCCATTCTTCGATAGCCGTGCCACCCCACGAGGTGGAAATGATGCCGATGGGTATGTTTGTATTCTCGAAAACCTCTTTTGCAAAAAAATAAGCGGCAGCCGAAACGCCTCCGAGCACTTCGCGGTTTTCAGGCGTAATCCATCCTGCGGTCTGGATATCTACGGTATCTTTTTTCTTTTCGACCAGCACATACCGTATCTGATCCGGTTTCGGTTTTTCCAGTTCCTCCATGGCCTTGTCGGGACCTTTGGCCGGAGCTGCATATTTCTTCAACCGGTAATCCAGCGGATACTCCATGTTCGACTGTCCGGAGCAAAGCCAAACATCGCCCACAAGTATATTGGACAGTGTAACGGTGTTCTTTCCTGCAATGGTCATCTTGTCGGGCTCAGCTTTTTGCTTCATCGGTTTCAGCGTTACAGACCATTTACCGTTGGGGTCGGCCGTTGTTTTTATCGTTTGTCCGGCAAAACGAACCGTAATTTCTTCGCCAGCATTGGCACGTCCCCAGATGGGCACAGGAGAATTTCGTTGCAGAATCATGTTGGAAGTGATAATGTTCGGCAATGTTACATCGGCAAACACCGGGGAAATTACAACACTGAGAATGATCAGAAAAACGAAAGACTGAAACTTTTTCATAAAATGCAAAAATTAATTTTGATCGTAACTATTGTAATAGGGATTAAACGGTACGGCTGTTTTATTCGGATTACCGAAGATTTGACGGATTTCCCTGTTCCAGTTTCCATCCAGAGGTACTATAACAAATGAACCTTTCAGACTTCCAATTTTCTCAAAAGAATAGAACAATTCGGGATCGTTTCCCTTGTTGAATCGACCGGAAACAAAGGCATTGTGGCTGATCAGGATTCCTTCCTGAGTTCTTTCCACAGCGATGTTTGCCCTGTTTGCGAGCAACATCACACCAATACCGTGTGCATCGGTGAAAACGGCACAATCCACGTTTGCTCTGTTTCCCTGAAAATGGATATCACCGGAATTCAGGTGATGAAATCCAAACTCATTCAGCCGTTTTTTATCCGGATAAGAGGCATAAGGTCCATCGCCAATCCAGCGGAATTCGGTCATTCGGGCCGGAAGCAGAAAAGATACACCCGCTTCGGTGAAATTCGTATTCAGGGATGTGTCCGGCTTCAAGTCATACCGCACCTCTATGTATCCGTTTTTCAGGAAAGCATAAGTGATTTCACCGTTAATTCTGGTTTTGTCACCTTTATTCGCGGCAAACTCATACTGAATATGTTGTACTGAGTCTTTCACCGGAGATTTTTTTCCCGTGGACTTTTTCAACAGAAATTCTCCCAGCTTGCGGGAAGCCATGGTCGGTTTCCGGTTGATTCTGGCGTAGGGTCCGGCGGTAATCAGCGGTTTGCCATCGCTGCTTTTCAGCGAAATTTGTCCTTCATCAGCAGATATTTGAAGTACATTTTCACCCGAAACAAAAGCATTTCCAACGGGCATGAAAGGTGCCGGCAGGGGAGCAAACCGATCCATCAAACAGGATTTGCGGTTTCCATCTGCCACCACTTCATACACTTTTTCACTGAACTGATATCCCGTACGGTCAGTAAAAGCCAGTTTCAACATATAATAATCAGCTTCGGGCAGTTTGTTTGTCTTTGGAAAAACATCGATCCGGACGGTATCGTGCGGAGCGCACTTCAATGCACTCAAGCCCGAATCAAGCAGGATGTTACCGGCAAAGAATTTCCATTCACAGTTTATTTCGGACAAATCGGTAAAATCATAGCGGTTGTTCAGTCTGAAACTCAATTTTCCTGTTTTGGAGTCGTAAGTCAAAGAATCGCCCAAAGGCATGACGGGAGAATAAACTTTCCGCACCTGCCAGTAATCCACCTGCGGTATTCTGTCGGCATACACCAGACCATCCACACCTTCACGGATTTCGCCCGTATCATAATAGGTCAGGGAATCGGGCCAGACATACTCCGTGTAGTCATTTCGCGAAATTTTTCTGTCTGCTTTTCGTAGTATTCCCTGATCAAAAAAGTGCCAAACCGAGCCTCCGGCAAGTTTTGGTGAAGCATACATAATTTCCCATTGTTCTTCCATGCTTCCAAAATCGAGTCCGAAGGAGTGTGCATATTCGGTAATGATCATCGGACGGTCGAAACGGTTCGACCAGCTTTTCAGTGTGCTGCTGCGGGGATAATGCGGGGATAAAATGTCGAGTGAATCGGGCAAAGGTGTTCTTTTTGAAAATTGATTTCCAAAGTAACTTCCTACCTGAGGATGACAAACCGGTCGGGTGTCATCCAGCTCCTTCACCCGTTTGCCGGCCTGATGAGTGATTGGGGTAAACGGATTTTCGTTCCCGATACTCCAGATGATTACGCTTGGATGGTTTTTATCGCGCTCCACAGTAGCCTGAGCCCTCGTAAGCAGTTCGGGTAGGAACGACTGTTTGTTCATATCCTCTTCACCCCACCCGAAAGGCACCTCGTCCATCACATAGAATCCAAGCGAATCGGTCAGTTCGAGTAATCGCGGAGATGGCGGATAATGCGATGTGCGGATGTAATTGATGTTAGCTTCACGCATCAGTTTCAGGTCTTTCAGAAATTCAGATTCGGTAACTGCACGTCCGTTTACCGGAGAAAGATTGTGGTAGTTTACGCCACGAAGTTTCACCGGTTTTCCGTTGAGTTTCAGCACCGCGTTGTCCCAAGTTACTTCACGGATTCCTACTCGCTGAACATGGCTTTGAAGTACTCTTTTCCTGTCCTTCAGCACTACTTCGAGGGTGTAGAGGTTCGGTTTTTCAGCGGTCCAGAGGAGCGGACGGAGCACTTCCGTTTCGCCTGCGAAGACAAGCGATTGACCGAACGTGTTGCCTTTTCGCAAACCCCATTCCCCAACCGTTTTTCCCCAGGCATCTTTCAATGTAGCGGATACGTTGATATTTTTGGAGAATTTTGCCTTTGCTGATTGATTTATCGCGGTGCTGATTGATAATCTGGCCGATTCGTCGGAAACATGCGTGGTTTTCACCACCAAATCGTTGATATATACATTCGGAAGACTGTATATGGTCACATCCCGATAAATTCCGGATATCGACCAGCAGTCGAAAATATCGAATTTCCAGGCACGAGGCAGCTTATTGTTTCTTACTGCAATCACATTCGTTTTGCCGGGAGTTACAAGTTGGGTAATATCAAAGGTGTGCCTGTTGAATGCACTGGCAAATTCACCGGCAAACCTGCCGTTGACCCAGACAGTATAGCCGAACAATACCCCGTCAAATGCTATAAAAACAGGTTTACCCTTCCAGGATGCAGGCACATCAAAATTTCGCCGGTAAAGTCCTATTCCATCTGTTTCCACCTTTCCGTAGTAAGGTTTCGAAAATCCCTGCAACTCCCAGTGTCCGGGCACTTTAATATCTGCCCATTTCCTGGTATCGAAGTGCGTGAGGAAAAAGGCAGAATCGGCACCGGTAGCAGCCGTTGGGTACAGTTTGAATTTCCACTTTCCGTTCAATGAAATTTTCACATTGCTGTAGTTCCCCGAAGGCATCAGTTGCTGCGCCTGAACTACCTGAATAAGGAAAATACCTAAAATAACAAGTCCAACGTACTTTAGAAGGTGCTGAGTGTGTTTCATTTTTTCAAAAAAAAGGTTACTGTTCGTTCAATAAGAAAAATAATTGCTTGAAATGCGGATTATTTTTCGGTACAAAAATAACCTTTCAAAAACAAAGTACGGATTACAAAAATGATTTTTAGAATGCGTTATTTGATAAAAGACCAACCGACAACATTTCATTCTATTATTTCAGATTTATCAACGGATTGTTTTGCTGTAATTCGCCGTTGATTTTCAGGTTGTTGAATGTTACATTTTCAATAAGACCTGTGAATTTATTTCCCGATTTGACTCCGTTGAAATTACTGTTACTTACATGGATGTCAAAAACAGTAGCCTGGTCGGGAAGACCATCAATATACACCCCGTATTGACTTTTTTGCGAATTCACCTTGTCCAGATTGACATTCCGGATGACCGGAATAAAACCTCTTTCGCCAATTTCACGTGGTTCGTAAAGCAGATTAATATGCAAAACAGCTTCTTTGCATTCGCCCACTTCAACATTTCTCACAAAGATATTTTCGATAATTCCGCCACGTAAGGTGTTTGTTTTTATACGAATGACGCGGTCCAAAAGAGGGCTGTCCATTTTGCAATTTTCTACAAAAAGATTTTTGTAACCTCCGGAAATTTCACTCCCGATTACAACTCCTCCGTGTCCGTTTTTCATTTCGCAGTTTCTGACGATGATATTTTCACTGGGTTTTGCCCACAGTCGTCCGTCGTTGTTTCGGCCCGATTTTATTGCTATACAGTCGTCACCTGTGTTGAAGTAGCAGTTTTCAATCAGCACGTTTGAGCACGATTCCGGGTCGCAGCCATCGCCGTTAGGTCCGTCGTTTTCCACGTACACCCCTCTCACCGTCAGGTTGTTGCACATGAGCGGATGAATAACCCAAAACGGTGACCTCAGTATCCTCACGCCCTCAATCAGCACATTGTTACACCGGTAGAAATTGATCATCTGAGGTCTCAGACCGTCGGTTTCGGTCAGTATTCTTCGCGAAACGGGCAGTTTTTCGTTGTTCCACTGCATCAGTTTTGGTCGTCCGGTTCGTTGCGAGATATCGCCTTCCTTCCAGCCGAATCGTTCAGCTCCGCATTTCTTCCACCAGTTTTCGTTGGCTGCCCCACCATCCAGCGTTCCCTTACCGGTGATAGCAATGTTTGTTTCGCCATAAGCATAAACGAGCGGCTGGAGGTTGTAGCAGTCTATCCCTTCCCAGCGGGTGAGCACTACAGGGAAGTACTTCGGATCGGTGGTGAAAAGCACCGTAGAGCCTTCTTCGAGGTGAAGGTTTACATTGCTTTTCAGTGTAAGAGGCGCTGTAAACCACGTTCCGGCCGGCACAACCACTTTTCCTCCCCCGTTGAGACTACAGGTAGCAATGGCACGATTAATGGCCTCGGTATTGAGCACCGAGGTGTCGTTGGGCACTGCACCAAAGTCCCGGATGTTGTAATACGCCTTCCTGAATTTCGGATCTTTGATGTTTTTCTGTATGGCGGGATAGAGTTTTTTCCAGGCTGCGGACTGATTCTGAGCGCTTACAACTACCACCGAGAGCAACATCAACGTTAAAATGATATTTCGTTTCATAAAAAATCTTGTTCTTTAATTGTATGGTTTTCTATCGGGTAAATTTAATTTTTTTCTCATATCTGACTTTACGGCATTTTCTGTAATCCTTCCCATTTCACGTTCCACTGTCCATCTTTGGGGAATCCGGGATTTTGGCCTTGGCTGCTATCCCAGCCGGCGCACATTATGGCTACGGCTGTGAGCAAACCTCCGTTGCCGGGCAGGTAAACCCTCAGCCGCGCATCCTGATAATTATGACCGTTCACCAGGTAGGTGTTGGTTTGCTTATCCATCAACAGTGCTCCGACGGCTTTTTCAGGTTCACCCATACGCGCAGCGCACATGGCAGTCATCGGATAGTCCCAGCCCCAGGTTTTATCCCAGTTCCAGTTTTCCAGAATCCAGTTCAGCGTATTTTTCATGTATCCATCAAGGATGAGTCTATTGGCAGGCAGCATACCAACTGCTCCTAGCACCGCCATGTGGTCGGATGTAAAACGGACGTCTTTGTAGGTTTCCGGTGCAGTTTCAGCAGCCAGATAAAGGTGATCGTCGTTATATGCCAGCGGAGATAACTTATTAATCAGTTCATCCCACTCCGGTATCCGTTTTTCACCGTTCCGTTCTCTCCACTTTTGCGCCAGCTCCATGGCAAAGTGCCAGTATGAGAGTTCGAACGGCGGATTGACAGTTTCCGATGCACGCAGTGTTTCCTGAGCCGGAATAATGCCTTTCAGCACATAGCGGTCCTTTTCCTTTTCATAATCTGCAAAAGAATACATGAATTCTGCGGTTTGCTGCACCAGGTTATAGTATTTCCGGATTGTTTCGGGATTTTTTTCGGTACGGTAAATCAACTCAGCCAGATAAATGAGGTGTGGCTGCTGCCAGATAAGGAAACTTCCCACACCTGAAGGAGCTTCAGAAGCTGTCGGATCGGTCATTTTCATCCACCGGACACCGTCAAAACCCTGTCTTCGTGCTATCTCACGGGCGGCCGGTAGGGCAGTAAAATACCATCCGAGGGTCTTTTCAAGCATCCTTGGACGGTTCCACAATGCAAACTGAGCCTGATGCCACCAAATCATTTCGAGGTGGAATTTGCCGTACCAGGAGTTATACGTCAGCCCCGTTTCCTGAGGTGGAGTAGATCCGGAACATTGAATGGCCAGCAGATACTGACTCAGTACTACCCTCCGTTCCAGTTCACGGGCACGTGAATCGGTACATGCCGAGAAATCAACGGCAGCACCGGTTTTCCAGAAATTATTCCAGTACTTCATTGCATCGGCAAATGTTTTTGTCACCGTTAGATTTGAATTTTCAGGTTGCAAGGCAGTAAAACGGCAGGTGAAATACAATTCATTTTCATCCGACTGAAGAACAAAATAGTTTTTGGTTTTTTCAATTAACCGCGCTTTATTTTTCCAGTCAATGCTGACATAATAAACCGTACTGTCCAGTTCACGCTTAATGATGACCGATTTATCAGTCCGTTGAATGATTGAAGAGCGGTGTTTGTCGTCCGCATTCCAGTTACATCCGTCGTCGGTATGCAAACCCGTGGGATACGGAAATTGAAATCTGATTGCCGGTTTTTCTCCTTTTGTTTTTATATGCACGGCTACCATGTCAATTTGGGGGTGAACTGAGGTTTCCACAGCATAGGAAGTTTTCCTGACTGAAAAACTGCTTTTGATTACGCCGTTCCACATATCGAGGAGTTGATCCGGATTATGGATTTCGGACAATGCTGCATCATGCAGATCAAGCCCGATGCAGCCCAGATGAAGCCTGTGCGGATTGGCCCTGAAATAATCGGCAGCTTCCTGCCGCCGTCCTTTTTCACTGAACTGAACGGCGTATAGTTCCTTTTTCCCCCTTCCAAAATCAAATTCTTTGAGTGTTTCCCCGTGTTTAAATCCCTCCGTATTTAGAAAACTGTGCCAGCCCCACTGACTTTGAGTACCGAGCGGCATTCCTCTGCTGTACTCACGCGGAAATGTCTGCAATCCGGTAATATCCACTGTGAACGCAAATTCGCCGTTCCCGACGGAAAGAGCACCCAGCGTATCGATGGCTGTAAGGTGAGGATTATTACGGTTGACGAGCGCTTTTCGGTCGATCCGGGGTGCGGCATGGAGTCCAAATGAGACTAAAAACAACATCAATGATACACAATATGCCGTTTTTATACAATATGTTTTTTTGAAATAAATCATGAAAAATTACAATTTCACCAGTTTCGAAACAATTATTTTCTCTTTTTCAGATTTTATTCTGACCAAATAAATTCCCCCGGGTAGGAATGATACATCAAGTGCATGAGTAACATGCTGTATCAGCATGATTTTACCTTCGAAGTTGAAGATTTCAACGACTTTTTCATTATAATCGATAAAAAAGAGCATGTCCCTTACAGGATTCGGGTAAAACTGCGTGTTTATTTCCGTAAGGATTTCCACCGGCGTTTGAGGCCGGTATTCAAAGGCTCCCAAATCTGGCGCAGTACCACTGAACGGGAATCCCAGGTCTTTTCCCTTGTCAATCAAATCACTGGAAGAATCCAGTTTCATAAAACCGATATCGGGCAGACTTCCATCCGGATTTCTCGTAGCAACGAGTTCAGTCTCGTCAAAACCCAGGAAATCGGCACCGTTGACTATCACACCGCTGTTTGGCGAAAATGTATTGTACGTATTGGTGGATGTGCCGATGTTGGAGGTATCTTTCAGTGAGGAATAACGATATGAGAGGTTGTTGTGCAGAATGTGTCTTATGCCCGGGCAGTCGAGCGTGGTATCGTTTCCGGTTTTGGTACTTTTAGTAATTTTCTGGCTCAGCATGTTGTAATTTACAGCATTTCTGTAAGCCGAGTTGTTATAGAAATAATGGCCTGTTTCCACGTGGTGGTTGGCGTAGAATCCGTTTGCCTTGTTTCTGTAAGCGAGGCAAAAACGAACTGTAAAGGCTGGAATGGGATTTGGCAGTTTCGATACAACCGGCGCCTGACCATATCCGCCAATTTTGAAACCGGTGCCATTTGCCAGACTTGCAAAAGAGGTGCTGTAGCCGTTATAAAACGACCAGCAATTTTCAAACAACACCGATTCCGAAGCATTGATGCAGTCGTAGCCGTCGTCGCTGTTGAACCAGGCACGGCATCCGCTTATTTTGTTTCCCACCGAGCCTTTGCCCGGGTGAAAGCCAAAACCATCCACATTGCCCCCTTTTTTATCTTCGGATATATTGTCCCAGTTGCGGTAGGCATCGCAGTTGATTACCAGGTTGTTAGAGCCGCTTTGCAGGTAGAAGCCGTTGGCCATGCCATCGTGCATACTGAGCTGCTCGAAAATGTTGTAACTGCCCTGATTCCGGAAACACTCCGACTGCGTATGAGTGAGTATGGTTACCTGCACACCAACCACTTCCAACCCTTTGAAATGGAGGTACGAACCGGTGGTGAAAAATGCCGTAACGCGATAACCGGCTGGTTTTACGGCCGAAAAGTCAAATACCGGTTTTTCGCCCGGATAAGCCCAGTAATGAATTCTTTTTGAAACAGACGAACCGCTTTTATTGAAATAGTTGACAATCTTATACGGTCCGAGCGAAACGGTAAACGTGATATCCGATTCTTTCAGGTAGTAGGTTCCTCCTCTTGCAAACACTGTATCTCCACCCGCCACAACCTGTTGTGCTTTCATCAATGTGGCAAAAGGAGCCGAAACAGAGCCATCACCAGTAGCATCGTTTCCATCGGGAGCAATGTAAAAGGTTTTGGCAGGAAGGGTATTTGTCAGAAGGATAAATGATAAAAACAGAATGAGATTTTTCATTTGTGGTGTTTTTTATTGCTGTTATAGCTTTTTACAATGCGGATTATCGTAACTTAATTTTTTGGTTAAAGTTACTTCACCTCTATCACCGTCTCATACTCACCCTCAATTCCTTCCGCTTTTGCTTTTAATTTAATGGTTCCGCTGTCTTTATTTGCCTGAATAATGGCGTAACATTCACCGTAGTAAGCGTTTCGCTCACCCGATTTGGAAGAAGCATGGCTCAGCACGTCTCCATTATCGGTAGCAAGGATAATTCCAGCTCCTTCAATCGAGAATTCAATCAAATGATCGGCGTCAGGCACTCGTTCACCGTTATCGTCAGTTACAACAGCTTTCACAATCGAGACATCGTTCCAGTTATTCGCAATCGAAGTTTTATGCGGAATCAATTTGATTTTAGCAGGATAACCAGCGGTTTTATGAACTTCCGTTGCAACCACTTTTCCGTTTGTGCGAGCTTCGGCACGCAGTTCTCCTTTGAAATAGTTGATATTCATCCGGATCGGTTCGTGGTTTTTCGAAACTTTTCGAATTCCCTGAGATTCATTGTTTACAAAAATCTCAATTTCTTCTGCATTTGAGAAAACTTCTATATAAGCCTCTTCGTAGGTAATCGGATCCATCGGCGTCCAATCGTGCACCCACTCGCCGCGCCCGGCATTGTCAGCCCGTCTGATTACAGAAATGGCTGGTTTACCACCCCACCACACTTTGCGAAGCAATCCGTTGCGCTTCCAGCCTCCGGCTTTGTCAAAAAGCCCTTCAGCAAATGCAATCTGAGGCCAAAGTGCTTCACCCAAATAATCAAAACCGGGCCACAGGAACTGCCCCATCATAAATTCGTTATCCCGCAATGCAACGTATGTTTCCACATCGTGAACATTTTCCGTTCCAATGACTTTGCGCTTCGGATTTTGCGCGTGAGCAGCCAGCAATTCTCCCGGACGGTAATTTTGACCAACTACGTCCATCATATCGGCAAAACCGTTGTTGTAAACCCCCGACACATTCGGGCGGAAAAGCGCCATCGTAACCGGACGGGTCGGGTCAAGCTGGTGAACCAGATCTTGCTGTTGTTTGTATTTTTTGAAGCCGGCTTCGTTGTTTAGATTATCACGAATCTCATTCCCAACGCTGTAAAGCACCACAGAAGGGTGATTTCGGTCGCGTTTGATCATGGCTGTGAGGTCGCGCTCCCACCAATCGTTGAAATAAAGGTGGTAATCGTGAGGATTTTTGGCGTATTCCCAGGTATCGAAATTCTCGTTCATCACCAGGAATCCCATCCGGTCGCAAAGGTCATAAAATTCGGGCGCCATCGGATTGTGAGCCGTGCGGATAGCATTGATTCCGGCTTCTTTCAGCTTATTGAACCGGTATTCCCAAATACCGAGCGGCACAGCAGCGCCTACTCCGCCGCCATCGTGGTGCAGGCAGACTCCGTACATTTTCATCGGTTTTTCATTCAGAAAAAAACCTTTGGCTGCATCGTAGCGGATGCTCCGGATTCCAAACGTATTGGTTTCGTTGTCCAACACCGTTTTGCCTTCCAGAACCTGCGTTACCAGGGTATAAAGATTGGGAGTTTCGGTGCTCCAGAGCGCCGGTTTGGCAACTGTAATATTTTGATCGAAATTTAAAGAGGAATTTGCCGGAATTTTTTTAGAAACAGAAGCCGATTTGATTTCTTTTCCGTTTTGATCCACCACCGTCGATTTCACTGTAACTGATTTTTGTTTATCCGATTTATTATCGAGTTGGATATTCGCTTTCACCAGAGCTTTTGCTGTGCTTACTTCGGGAGTAGCAACAAACACACCCCAGTGTGCGATGTGAACCGGATTTTTGATAATCATCCGGGTATGGCGGTAAATTCCTGCGCCCGTGTACCAGCGTGAAGCCGGCTGTGGAATGTTGTTGGCACGAACCACCAGCACGTTTTTCTGATTTTCTCCGAAAAGAATATGATCAGTCATATCGTATTCGAACGAAGTGTATCCATAAGGCTGATTTCCAAGCAGTTTTCCATTAATATACACTTCGCTGTTGGCCATCACGCCGTCAAACTGAATCAGGATTTTATTTCCTCTTTCTGAAGCAGGAATTGAAAATGTTTTCCTGTACCAACCATCTCCGGCAGGCAAATAACCACCGCCGCGACCGGTTTTGTTGTACTTATTGTAACGCCCTTCAATGCTCCAATCGTGCGGGACATCGAGCTGGCGCCACTCAGAATCGTTGAAAGATGGCTGAATGGATTCCTTAAAGGTTCCGGTTTTGAAACGCCAGTCCTT
>ERZ1645189.111-NODE-111-length-19760-cov-5.144583_pt1 | contig 19760 bp, 16 predicted proteins | sample MGYA00575350_ERZ1645189 | MGnify/ENA primary metagenome ERZ1645189 (study PRJEB40845, sample SAMN11283421) | freshwater sediment metagenome | isolation source: river sediment | host: Sediment | place: India: Jajmau, Kanpur | collected 2015-12-17 ...
GCACTATCAGCGACTTTTGGATTATATTATTCCTGATTTCGTACACGTGCTTCACGATGGTAAAATTATCAAATCGGGTGATAAATCACTGGCATTGGAGCTCGAGGAAAAAGGATACGATTGGTTGAAGTAGTTTTTTGAGCGGATAGACTGAATATAGAAAGCCGATTAGCTCGGCATATTTCTAAAATTCGGCACTTGCTTACAAATAAATAGAAGATTTTAAAATGACAAATACTAATACAGGCGTACACGAACAGGCAACTCAGAAAAAAGAAGCGATTGTTTTCGAGCAGCCATACATCGGGCTTTACGAGCAACACCACGAAACCATTAAAAATCATGCTGCTCCGCCATTAAATGCGGGACGAGATGCCGAGTTTAAGAAATTTCGTAATTTGGGATTTCCATCATCAACACTTGAAAATTACAAATACTCTGATTTTCGCGAGACGCTGTCGGTTGATTATGGACTGAATATCAATCGGATGAAATTTCCCGTCAACCCCTACAACGTTTTCAAATGTGATGTGCCCGGAATAGCTGCCTATCTTTATTTTGTGGTGAATGATGCCTTTTATCCTGTAAGAACTGAAATAAACAAATCGCTGCCCGATGGTGTGATTATCGGTAGTTTACGCGATGCTGCTATGGAACATCCCGAGCTGGTATCCCGTTATTACGGTAAACTCGCTGAAAAACAGAGCGATGGATTCGCAGCATTCAACGGAGCATTTGCACAGGATGGTTTTTTTATTTATGTTCCGAAAAATGTGGTACTTGACAGGCCTGTACAGATTGTCAACATCATGCGATCGGATGTAGATTTCATGGCCAATAGCCGCAATCTGGTCATAGCAGAAGAGGGTGCCAAAGTTCAGGTGCTTGTATGCGACCATACTGCCGACGATGTACGGTTCTTCTCCAACCGGGTAACGGAAGTTTTCGTAGGCGAAAATGCTGTTTATGAACATTATAAACTCGAAAATGTAAGTAAGAAAACGACCGATGTTTCTACTTTACTCATAAAACAGGCAGAAAACTCCAATGTGCTGGCAAATATCATCACATTACACAACGGCATTACCCGCAATAATGTGGAGATTGACCTGGATGGCGAACACTGTGAAACCACCCTGTGTGGAATGGCATTATCAGATCAAAAACAGGCGCTGGATAATTTCACATCCATACTTCACAATAAACCGAACTGTCATAGCACCGAGTTGTTCAAATACATACTCGACGACGAAGCCAAAGGGGGTTTCACAGGCCGATTGTATGTAGCCAGAGATGCACAGAAAACACAGGCTTATCAGACCAACAAAAACATCCTGCTCAATCGCACGGCAAAAATGCGAACCAAGCCGCAACTGGAAATTCACGCCGACGATGTGAAATGCTCACACGGTGCAACTATAGGTCAGCTCGACGAAAAAGCCATGTTCTACATGCGTCAGCGCGGCATTTCTGAAAAAGAAGCCCGTATGCTCCTCATGTATGCCTTCACAGCCGACGTGATAGAAAATATCCGGATTGACGCACTGAAAGATAGAATTAAAATGCTGGTAGAGAAACGGTTGCGCGGCGAATTAAGCAAGTGTGAGGGGTGTAGTATATGTTGATTTGTACGAATTACACGAATTAAGACGAATTAAGACGAAAAAGAAGTATCGGAGCAGCCAATCATCGCAATTTTTTTTCAATCGTAAATCTTAAATCGTGAATCGTGAATGTTAAATTCGCTTTATGACCAAACCCTCCAACGTCAAAGCACTTGAAACCGGCACCGGCCAAAGCTGGGAATACTGGCTGGAATTTCTGGAAAGCATTAAAGCCAGAGAACTTCCACATGATGAAATAGCTGTAAGGGTTAATACTCACGGAGCCGGTGCCTGGTGGAGCCAGGGAATAACTGTGGCTTACGAGCAGCACATTGGAAGACGAATTCCCGGTCAAACCTGCGATGGTGATTTTCAGGTTACAGTAAGTAAAACCATTGGCGGAAATATGGATGATGCCCTGGAAAAATGGTTGAAAAGGGTAGAAGGAATGACCGAATTCAACAGAGTAAAAATTACCCGCGAACCTACAATCAGCCAAACTGAAAAATGGCGCTATTGGCGCTGTGGCCTGGAAGATAAGTCGAATGTGAGCGTGAATATCCAAACCAAAGCAGGCGGAGAAAAATCTTTACTTGCCATCAATCACGATAAAATTCAGGAGGCCGGCGATTTGGAAAAATGGCGCGCTTTCTGGAAGTCATTTACTGCCCCCTAAATCCCCCAAGGGGGACTTAAAGAGATCGTTAAATTGGAAAAACACTCATGAATAAGAGTATTTTTTTTATAAGCATCGTGAATCCCAATTGTAAATCGTTAAATTGTAAATTTTAAATTCTTCATAAGGACTATTTTCTCCAACCACTCCACATCCACTTCGTCCAGCACGTCGTATCGCTCGCTGTCCACATCCAGTACGGCGAAAACTTCATTATTTTCGTTAAAAACCGGCACAACAATCTCCGAAACCGAAGCGCTGCTGCAGGCGATATGTCCGGGAAACTGATTCACATCCGGCACTAAAACAGAGCGTTTTTCTTTCCATGCCATTCCGCAAACGCCTCGTCCGAATGCAATCCGCGTACAGGCAACCGGCCCCTGAAAAGGTCCGAGAACCAGCTCATTTCCCTTTACCAGATAAAATCCCACCCACCACCAGCCGAAAACTTCTTTCAGCGCCGATGAAATGTTTGCCAGGTTGGCTATTAAATCCGTTTCGCCTTCCAGCAGTGATTTCAACTGAGGAAAAAGTTCACTGTAAACAACTTCTTTCGGCTGATTTTTAGAAATAACTATTGATTCAGACATACAATTTTTAGTTCAGATTGATACATGCAAAGGTAAATCAAATCTGCATGTTTCACAAACTTGAAATTGGGATGAGAAAAAAGGTAAGTAAAATAGATTTTGACATTTTTTTAAAAAAATACTACCAACCGATGAAGTTATCAATTTGTAAGGTAGTATAGAACAAAAGTCACTTTCAAACCGTTATTTTTATTTATTTAACGCTTAAATTCTTTTCAGAATTGGCTGTTTGTTAAAAAATAATTTCCTTTGTGTAATCTTTCAGATTTTTTTACGAATCGGAAAATGCTCAAATTAACTTAAATAAAATCAATATGCTTAAAATGAAGACTTTAGTTGCAGCTTTACTGATGGTATTTGCAGTAAATCTGTCAGCACAGCAGATGCAACCGCTGCCGCTGGATCCCAAAATCCGTTATGGAAAATTAGAAAACGGACTTACCTACTACATTCGTCACAACGAAGAGCCAAAACAACGTGCAGAGTTTCATATTGCACAGAATGTGGGTGCAATCCTTGAAAAGGACGAACAGAACGGACTCGCTCACTTTCTGGAACACATGGCTTTCAACGGGACAAAAAACTTTCCGGACAAAGGCATTATCAACTATTTCGAAAAACAGGGCGTAAAATTCGGATACGATATCAACGCATACACTTCGCTCGACGAAACGGTATATCGCCTTTCCAATGTCCCTACTGCCCGTCAAGGATTGCTGGACAGCGCACTGCTGGTATTGCATGACTGGTCAGGATTTATCTCGCTGAAAGAAGAGGAAATTGACAACGAGCGGGGCGTAATCCGCGAAGAATGGCGTACCGGAAACAATGCAAGCCGAAGAATGTTCCGCAAATCAAACGAACTCCGCTATCCGGGCAGCCAGTACTCCAAAAGAGATGTAATTGGCGATACGGCAGTTATCAATAATTTCTCGTACGATGCACTCAGAGCTTATTACAAAAAATGGTACCGTCCGGATCAGCAGGCTATCGTTATTGTTGGCGATGTGGATGTGGACCTGATGGAAAACAAAATCAAGGAAATGTTTGCCGACATTCCAAAAAAGGAAAACTTTGGCGAACGCCCCGTTTACGAAATCGAAAATAACAAGGAACCCATAGTAGCCCTTGTTACCGATCCCGAAGCTTCACAAACTCAGATACGTATCGATTTCAAAAAAGATAAATTACCTGCCGAAGTACAACTATCGATGGTAGGTTATGTAATGAATACCGTAAACAACATAGTCAGTTCGGTGATGAACGAACGCTTTACCGAAATTAGCCAGCAGGCAGATGCTCCTTTTGTAGGTGCTTTTTCATATTACGGCGAACTCGTAAAATCAAAAGACGCATTCATCAATATCGTAATACCAAAAGAAGGGAAAGAAATCGAAGGATTCAGGGCACTCGCACTGGAGATGGAAAAACTGAAACGTTTCGGTTTTACCAATGCCGAAGTGGAGCGTGCCAAGACCAACTTGCTGAAAGACATGGAAAAATCGTACAACGAACGCGATAATCAAAACAGTCAGCGTCTGGCACGTGAATACATCAGCCATTACCTCAGCAACGAGCCCGTTCCGGGAATTGAATCGGAATACGAAACCGTAAAAATGATTCTGCCGCAGATCACCACCGCAGCTGTAAATCAGGTAGCCAAATCGTATGTTGTGGACGAAAACGTTATTATATCGATGAACGCACCCGAAAAACCGGAAGTGAAAGTGCCCGAAAAAACTCAGCTGCTCGCCGTATTGTCTGAAGCAAAACAAGCCGAACTAACAGCCAAAGCCGAAGAGGAAGCCACACGTCCGCTGCTCGACAAAACTCCGAAAGCAGGTAAGGTGAAAAAAATTACCAAAAATCAGGATGTTGAGGTTACTGAAATGACCCTGAGCAATGGCATTAAAGTGGTATTCAAACCTACTACTTTCAAGAAAGATGAAATTTCGCTTCGTGCATTCAGTGATGGTGGTTTATCCAAGGTAAAAAATATCGATGACTTATACTCTGCAAGTTTAGCTACCAGCATCGTTTCGGCCAACGGAATCGGCAATTTTACAGCTACTGACCTGAGCAAGGCGCTGACCGGAAAGATAGCATCAGTAAGTCCTTACATCAACCAGTATTCCGAAGGAATGAACGGAAATTCGTCGGTAAAAGACCTCGAAACACTTCTGCAACTCGTATACCTGCACTTCACTGCACCACGCAAAGACGATAACTCGTACGGAGCTTTGCTGAATATGCTCAAAACATCGCTGGCAAACGCTGAAAAAAATCCGAATAAGGCATTCAGTGACAGCGTAAGGAAAACCACTTCGGGCAACGATCCGCGTGTACTCATCCAGAATATGCAAATGATTGATAAAATTAATCAGGACAAAGCCATCGAAATATACAAGCAGCGTTTTGCCAATCCGGCCGATTTTACCTTTGTATTCGTAGGAAATATCGACCCGAACGACAAGGCAACCCAAAAACTCCTTGCCACCTATCTGGGTGGTTTGAAAACAGCAAAAGCAAAAGAAACCTACGATAAGGTTTATCGGTTCACTCCCAAAGGAAAGATTAAAAACTATTTCAATCGGGAGATGCAGACCAAAAAAGCTTCAAACCGAATCGTTTACACTGCCGATTTGCCGTTTAATATTCATACAAATATGAATGTGTCTGCTATTGGTGATATTCTGGACATACGCTACCTCGAAAGCATTCGCGAAAAAGAAGGAGGCTCGTATGGAGTCGGAGTTTACGGTGGTGTGGGAAATACACCGAAAGATGAGGCTACGATTTTAATGCAATTCGATACCGATCCGGAGAAACAAGCCCGATTAATGGAAATCATTCATCAGGAAGTAACAGATATAGTTAACAACGGTCCGAAAGCTGAAGATGTGCAGAAAGTGAAAGAGAATCTGCTCAAACAGTATGCTCAGGACCTGGAACAAAACTCCTGGTGGGCTGCCACGCTGAAATCGTATTACGAAGATGGAATCAACAACCTCAAAGATTACAAATCAGCAGTAGAAGCGATGAACGGCCAGACAATCCAGAAAACCCTCAAACAGATAGTTGATCAGGGCAATGTGATTGAAGTGGTAATGCTGCCCGAAAAAAAATAAGCAGCTCGTTTTCCGCTTTTTTTCAGAAACGGGAAGAGTTTCAGCAATTCGCCGAAACTCTTCCCGCTTTTTTTTTCCGGCGGCTACATGCTACTATCATTAAACGAAAACAATCATTAAAATCGATTGTTAAAAGGAATTTGTTTTATACTTTTGCAGTTTCAAATAGAAAATATGAACGTAGTAATCATTAAATACAACGCAGGCAATATACGTTCTGTTGATTTTGCATTGCAGCGATTGGGAGTCCGGGCGGTTGTTACCGATGATTTTGATGAGATTTGTGCTGCCGACAGGGTCATTTTTCCGGGAGTTGGCGAAGCTTCGTCGGCTATGGAGTATTTGAAAGAAAGAAAACTGGACACCCTTATCACCGGTCTGAAACAGCCTGTATTGGGTATTTGCCTCGGCATGCAGCTCATGTGCAAGGAATCGGAAGAAAACAACACGAAATGTTTGGGAATTTTTGATCTGAAAGTAAGGCGTTTTCCCGAAACAGGATTCAAAATTCCCCAAATCGGGTGGAACAACATCTATGACCTCTCATCGCCGCTTTTCAGTGGAATCTCCGAAAACGAATACATGTATTTCGTTCACGGATACTACGTGGAGAAAAGTCCGCAAACCATAGCCAGAGCCGATTATGCCCTCGAGTACAGTGCGGCCATCTCCAAAGATAATTTTTACGCCGTGCAGTTTCACCCGGAGAAATCGGGAGTGATGGGGCAGAAAATAATTGATAATTTTTTAAAAATGCCGACCCCCTAAATCCCCCTTGGGGGACTTTTAAAATAATGCAGTTGAGTAAAATACAACAGTATAGTTTGATTTTCGGGACATGTATTTTTAAAACAATTGAAACAAATAAATATTATTGAACAAAATCTGAAAACTACCCTTATTCAAAAAAAAAAGTCCCACAATAGGAGTGGTTTAAAAGGACAGTTTATTGTTTTATGAATTTTACTTTACAACATACCGACCCGAACAGCCGTGCACGTACCGGCCTGATTAAGACCGATCATGGTGAAATCAAAACACCCATTTTCATGCCTGTAGGCACTGTCGGGAGTGTAAAAGGGGTGCATTTTCAGGAGTTGAAAGACGATATCGGAGCTCAGATTATTCTTGGAAATACCTACCATCTTTACCTGCGTCCCGGTATTAAAATACTGGAACAAGCCGGAGGACTTCACAGGTTCAACAGCTGGGATAAACCCATTCTGACCGATAGCGGTGGTTTTCAGGTATTTTCGCTTTCCAATACCAGAAAAATGCACGAAGAAGGTGTGACCTTCAGTTCGCACATTGATGGCAGCAAGCACCTCTTCACACCCGAAGGTGTGGTAGATATACAGCGCAGCATAGGAGCCGATATCGTCATGGCGCTGGATGAATGTACGCCGGGTACCGCTGATTACAGGTATGCCCGTGAATCTATGGAACTTACACATCGCTGGCTTGCCAGGGGTGTGAAACGGTTTGTCGAAACCGAACCGAAGTACGGATACTCACAAACCTTCTTTCCGATAGTACAGGGCTGTGTTTACAAGGATTTAAGACAACAATCGGCATCGTTTGCGGCTTCGCTGGACAGGGAAGGATATGCTATCGGAGGACTTGCCGTGGGCGAACCTACAGAAGTGATGTATGAAATGATAGAAGTGGTGAATGAAATTTTGCCGGCAGAGAAACCCCGTTACCTCATGGGAGTGGGTACTCCGGTGAATATCCTGGAGGCTATCGAACGGGGAGTAGATATGTTTGACTGCGTAATGCCCACCCGAAACGGCAGAAATGGAATGGTATTTACCTCCCGTGGAATCATGAATATGAAAAACGAAAAGTGGAAGAATGATTTCTCGCCGCTTGATGAAAGCGGCACAGCTGCCGTGGATCATATTCATTCAAAGGCATACCTTCGACACCTGTTTGTGAGCAAGGAATTGCTGGCTATGCAGATAGCTTCCATTCACAACCTGGCGTTCTACCTTTGGCTCGTGGGCGAAGCGCGCAGCCACATCGAAGCCGGAGACTTTACGAGCTGGAAAAAGGAAATGGTGGTACAGCTTGCACACAGGCTTTAAAAAAAGATTGTTCTGTAACCCGCTTGCAGATTTTACTCCTTAAAAAATCAACCGATCAATCAATCAACGAACAATGAACTTACAAAAAATAGGACTGAAGCGACTGGATACTTATATCATCTGGAAATTTCTTGGTACATTTTTCTTTTCCATCGTTGTGATATTAAGTATTGCAGTGGTTTTTGACGTTACCGAAAAAATTGATGATTTTTACGAACACAACGCCAATCTTCATGCCATTGTATTTGATTATTACCTGAGTTTTCTGCCCTATTACGCGTACCTGTTTACTCCGCTTTTCACTTTTATTTCGGTAATATTCTTTACTTCAAAAATGGCCAACGATACCGAAATTGTAGCTATTCTGGCCAGTGGAGTAAGTTTCAACCGGTTAATGCGGCCTTATTTTATCGCTTCGATGATTATTACTGTTTTTGCTTTCCTGCTCGGAGCTTTTGTCATCCCATCGTCAACCGAAAAACTGATTGATTTCGAAAAAAAATACATTGAACCCGAAAAAGCATCAAACAACGCCCGGAATGTTCAAATGGAAGTTGAAAAGGGAGTGGTATTGTATATCGAACGTTTTGAAATCACTGATAATACAGGTTATCGCTTTTCGCTTGAAAAATTTGAGGATAAAACCCTTGTATCACGTATTACTGCCGAAACAGTGAAGTGGGATTCGCTCTATAACTGGAAACTTTTCAACTACGTGCAGCGCGATTTCAACGGCATGCGCGAGAAACTGGTACGGGGTGCAAGCAAAGATATCACCATCAAGGTGCTGCCGAAGGAACTATTTATTACTGCCACCGAAGCTCCGCAACTCAGCCTTACCGAACTCCGCAACCACCTGAGAAAACAAAAAGAACGGGGTGTGGGAAACATCCAGGCATTCGAGGATGAATACTACCGCAGATTCTCTACAGCCATTTCGGTACTTGTGATGACGCTGATCGGTGTCTCGCTCTCTTCACGGAAAGTGCGGGGAGGCATGGGGTTGAATTTGGGCATTGGCCTGGGGCTGAGCGGATTGTATGTGATTTTTACCACCATGTCCACTACTTTCGCCGTGAATGGAGTAATGCCTACGCTGCTGGCTGTATGGATTCCGAATATCACTTTCTTTATCGTTGCCGTATATCTTTTTATCAGGGCACCTAAGTAGTTGATTACAAGTTATTCTACTCCGGTTTATTTTAACAAGTAGTCTCATTTCATAAGTTGTTGATAAATTTTTAAGCCAAAGTTGTTTTCCATTCAGCAGGAATGTCTATATTTGCAACGATGGAAAAATTAATTCGTCATATCGAAACATTGCTTCGCCGTCACGATTACGTAATCGTGCCCGAACTCGGTGGATTTGTACTCCAAAGACAATCATCGGTTATCACCGACGAAGGTATCGAACCACCGCTGACGGTTGTAAGCTATAATCCGCTGATGAAAACATCCGACGGATTGCTTGCTATCGAACTTTCCAGAGCAGAGCATATCAGTTTTCGCGAAGCTGTGCAGCTTATTACAGCCGAAGTGGAGACGGCAAAAGTACTTTTGGAGAAAAACAAAAAACTGGAACTTGGGAAACTGGGATTTCTTTCCATTGATTCCGGCGATAAGGTCACATTCAGACCTTCAGCTAACGCCGGCTTCATCCCTTCAAACTTCGGATTGGAAACGCTTCACGTTGCAGCCATTCAGAAAGCCGACGAAGAAGAAAAACGTGTCATACGGATTGTGATTCCATCACGAAGAAAGTTAACACGATATGCCGCTGCTGCCGCTGTGATTGCCGGATTGGTTTTCGGAGCACCCAAAATGAGCGAAGCTTATCGCGATTTTGCCAATCTGTATCCGGCTTCACTTTTCGACAAAACTGAAATTCAACCTGAAAATCAGACGGCTCAACCGGTACAAACACCTGCCGAAGAACCGGAAACTGCCGTTGCAGTTGCTGAACCCAGCCACCACGTAATTGTATCCTGCATGGCGACACTCAAAGATGCCGAAGAGTATCAGGAGTGGCTCAAATCACTGAATTATCAACATACACGGATACTTCCACCTGTAAAGACCTACAGAATAGCCATCGAATCTTTCACCACAAAAGAAGAAGCCATCGTTTATATGCAGGAACTGCGTAATAGCAAACCACAGTTTGCCGATGCATGGGTGCTGAGCGACTCCGGGAAATAGTTTTCATTTGTTCAAACGTTTGGATGTTTAACTGTTCGGGTGTTTGGTTGTTTGGTAGTTCAAACGTTCGGGTGTTCAACTGTTCGGCTGTCTATTTAAATCTAATTTACCCATAAACATTCAAACGTACGAACACGCAAATAAACGAACGAATAAACAATAACTTCCAGCTTCTTTCTTTTGTTATCCAGCAAAAAAACTCTAGCAACTCTTTTTCATTTCAAAAAAATACACTATCTTTGCGTCCGCTTTTCGAGAAAAAGCAATAGGTATAATCATTTAAAAAATAAAAAAATGCCAGTAAAAATCAGATTGCAACGTCACGGTCGCAAAGGGTATGCATATTACCACATTGTGATTGCTGATAGTCGCGCGCCACGTGATGGCAAGTTTATCGAACGAATCGGTTCGTACAATCCGAACACCAATCCTGCAACCATCGATCTGAAGTTCGAAAGAGCTTTGTATTGGGTGAATGTTGGTGCTCAACCCACAGACACTACCCGCAACATTCTTTCCGAAGAAGGAGTACTGATGATGAAACACCTGCAGGGCGGTGTGAAAAAAGGTGCTTTCGACCAGGCAGAAGCCGAAAAACGCTTCAATGCATGGAAAGCAGGCAAAGAAAACGCAGTAAGCAAAACCAAAGCTCAACTGGATGCTGAAAAACAGGCACAGATCAAAGAACGTCTGAAAGCCGAACAGGAAGTAAACAAAGCGAAAGCAAAAGAGCTGGCTGCCAAAAAAGCAGAAGCCCTTGAAGCCAAAGTCGAAGAGGCAGCAGCCGAAGCAGCTCCCGTAGCGGAAGAACCCGTAACTGAAGCAGCAGAAACTCCGGCAGCAGAATAAGTAATTTTTTTCTTCGCTGAAGTAATAAGCCCGAACTCAACAAAAGTTCGGGTTTTTTTATAAATATCAGGCTCGCTCGTATAATTAAAGTGTTAAAAATTCGTTACATTTTATTATCGTATCTTAGATGTCAGCACAAAGAAGTAGCCTATGAATAAAAACGTTAACGCTTCCTTACAGGTTCTGTCATCCGGCGGAACATTACATCTTAACGAAATTGTTGACCGGGCCATCGAAGTAATCGTGCGCTCAGGTCATGAGTGCCGCGTATGCCCTTTTAATGCGGCTATATACGTGTTCGAAACTGCGCAGTAAACCAGTTATGATGCCGGCGCTACGAGCGTGATGGCGTATTTCAAAATTCAGAGTGCGGCGGATGATGTGACGATTGAGGATAAGATGGAGAAGTATGAGGAGGAACGAAAGACAGAAAAACAGCATAGAGTGAGCAAATAATAATACTGTAAAATCCGACAAATTGTATTATATTAAAGATAGTAATCCAAATAAATAGATAAAATATTGGATTTTAATCCAAAAAAATTAGTAATCGCAAATATTAGATTGAATTTGCGAATGTGGTGATTGAAGATAAGATGAGGAAACAATTATAAAATAGTGAACTAGCATTACCAAGTTTCTAGTCATTTTAAATGAATATTCCTTATATACATCAAGTGATTCCAGGAAGAAAAAGGATGTCTGAGGTTACTGCCAAACTGATATAAGTTGAAATTTGTAACGGGAAATATGGGTGAGCATAAGAGAGAATTGCAGGATGTTCTTTTTTTGACAGCGTTACAGGGGCTTAATTACTTAGCTCCATTGATAGTGTTTCCATATTTAATGGTGGTGCTTGGAGCAGAAATGTTTGGGTATATTGGTTTCTCGCTCTCTATAATACAATATTTAATGTTATTTGTTGATTTTGGATTTAATTTTAGTGCAACTAAGCGAATTGCACAATCCAAACATAATTACGATGAATTGAATGAAATTTTCTGGTCAACACTTTATGCGAAGCTGATTTTTTTATTGCTGAGTTTTTTTGTTCTTTTAATTTTTGCGTTTGGGATATCCAGATTTCAGATGTATTCACAGACGATGATGATAATGTTTGTAATGGTTGTCGGGAATGCATTTTCATTTGTATGGTTTTTTCAGGGTATTGGGAAAATCAGGGTAGTGTCAATTATAAATATTATTTCTAAGTTGGCAATTTTACCTTTAACATTTATTTTTGTTAAAGTACCATCAGATTACACCAAAGCATCATTAATCTTATCTCTCGTATATCTTTTGGGAGGATTGATAGCTTGTTTTTATTTGGTTAAAAAGAAATACATTGTAAGCAGGGTAAAACCTGTAAAAAATAAAATATTCAGTGAGATAAAATTATCCTATCCAATTTTTATTTCAACGGCTGTAGCAAGCATTTATACTGCTCTGTTCGTTGTGATTTTAGGTTATTTCTCAAATCCGATAGAAGTTGGAAAATATACGGCAGTTGAGAAAATTGTAAGAGGAATTTGTTTCCTGATATTGCTTCCGGTTACACAGGCTTTTTATCCAAAAATAAGTTCGATGTCAATTTCTGGCAATGTATTCGGATTAATTAAAAAAAGTCTTTTTGCTGTAAGTTCAATTATGATGGGAGCATTTATAATTTTGTATTTCTTTTCAGATTTGATTGTTTCACTTTTGGGTGATGATTACGCCGGAGCTGAGGTTTTATTTAAAATTATGGCTTTTTTGCCCCTGATTATATCGGCAGGAGGTATATTGGGTCAGCTTGGTTTGCTGGCGGCAGGTGATGAGCGTGATAAACGTAACTATCAGCTTGTGTATGTAGTGGCTGCGGTTGTTTCTTTGATTTCAGTCTTAATTCTGGTTCCCGGATTGTTTGCAAATGGAGCTGCTATTGCACTTCTGGTAACCGAATCTATGGTTTTTTTAGGGATGCTTTGGTTTAATAAAAAAAATCTTTTGTATAAAAAATGATTGTTTTTGTGTGCATATTTTTTCTTGCGTTATTTGTTTTGAGTCTTTATCTCTCAAAGAATGCGTTGTATGCTCCGGCAGTCATTGTCTCCGGACTTTGGTCGGTTTGTCTTCTCGCGTTTATTTTAATGGATCACAAACTCAATGACCCGAACGGAGCTTTTTTGATTGGAATAAGCATTTGGGTTGGCACCTTTTGTTTTTTCTCACTTTTTGCACAATCGTTGAAATTTAATACTCCGTTCAGGAATGCGATGCCCAGTAAAATAGCAAGAGATATCTATTTTTATTTCTCTTTGGCTACTTTACCATTTTTAGTAATTAGTGTCCACGAAATTATATCTTCGGGATTTGTACAGAATCCTTACAATACATTACGCATTGAAAATGTAAAAGGTACTACTGCTGCTTTTTTTGTTGTATTTTGGATGATTTCCTACGTGTTGGAACTATACAATTTAAGTGCAAAAAATAGAGGAAGAGTGTTGCTGATGTTTGTGTTGAATCTTTTTTATGCGGTAATTTCTTTGGGAAAAACAAATTTTTTGACATTGTTTGCCGTAACGCTTATTATCTTGTTACATAAAAAACTTATCAAAGCCAAAGTTGCATTTTTAGGTGCCGCCTTGTTGTTTCTTGTGTTTATTTTTATTCAGATTTTGCGAAGCAATGCCGGTGAAAGTTTAGATCTGAATAGTTTTATTGCCATGTATTTTTTATCGGGAGTTCCTGCTTTTGAAACCGTTACTCCACATTCAAATGTTTATTTTGGTGAAAATACATTTCGATTTTTTTATGCAGTAAGATACGAATTGGGGTTAAGCAGCATAAAACCCGTTAATCCGGTTTTGCCGTTCATCAATGTGCCGATTTTAACCAATACATATACCGTTTTGTATCCTTATTATAAGGATTTTGGTTTTGCGGGAATCGCAGTTTTTGGCTCATTTGCCGGATACGTATACGGATGGATGTTTAGAAAACTTCAGCTGAAAGATTATTATTTTACAACAATTTATGCAATTCTGTCTGTTGGGCTTTTTGTACAGTTTATGAATGAAACAATATTCACATTGTTTTCACAAAACCTGCAATACGTAATCATTGCGTTGATACCATTTGTCATTAGTAAATATCATCTTTTTGAAAAGAAAACAGCAGGTGCATAAAATGTTTTATGAAATGCTCACTGGAAATAATAATCGTTCTCTATCGGTGCACACTTGAAGAAAGCCGAGCGTTTAACTCGCTTCAGGAGGAGTTGAAAAGTGCAGAAATAGACTATGAACTGGTTATTTTCAATAATGACAACCAACTTAAGATAAAAGATGAAAGGTACGTTGTTGTAAATTCGGAGGAGAACAAAAAGCTGTCGTTCGCTTACAATTTTGCATTGAAAAGAGCAGTGGAAAATGGGCGAAAATGGCTGTTATTGCTGGATCAGGACACCTCGGTACCTAAAGGATATTTCAACAGACTTCAGGATTTCCTGAAAAGCGGATACCCTGAAAAACTGGCAGCCGTGGTTCCCGTTTTGAAGTCGGGTGATGTGGTGTTGTCGCCAAAGGTGGTTTCATCGAGACTGAGGATTGAAAGTGAAGCAAAGCCCAACGAATACGGACGGTGGATTACAGCCATCAATTCCATGTCATTGATGAATGTTGGTTTTTTCGATTCGATAGGGGGATTTAGCAGTAAGTACGAGCTGGATATGCTGGATCGCTGGAGTTATAATCAAATCATGAAGCTCAACCGGTTGGTTTACGTGCTGGATGTAAATTCAAATCACGAATTGTCCTTTCTGGATTTTGAAAAAAACGTAACACCGGAGCGATATTCAGATTTTATGAAGATGGAAAACCGATTCTCGACGGATGAAATGGATTTACTTTACCTCGTTTTTTATAAAGTAAAACTTATCTTGAAAGGATTGAAACAGTTTGTGAAGTATAAAAATAAAGAGTATTCAAAAATCACTTTTTCGTATATTTTTAAGAAATGATCTCAGTCTGCATGGCAACATATAACGGCGAAAAGCACATCGAATCTCAGCTCCGCTCCATCCTGAGCCAACTGAGTGCCGGTGATGAAATTGTTGTTTCAGACGGCGGATCATCTGACCATACGCTGGATATCATTACATCCTTCAACGATGATCGGATAAAAACGTTTTTACTGAAAGAATCCGGGTCTGCAGAAGCGAATTCCGTTTTTTCCAAAATGGAAAAGATAAGGAGAAATTTCGAAAATGCGTTGGTTCAGGCCCGGGGTGAAATCGTGTTTTTGGCAGATCAGGACGATTTGTGGCATTCAAACAAAGTAGAAAGAATGTTGAAATTGCTCGGAAAATCAGACTGTGTAGTGCATGACTGCGCTGTGATGAACGGTGAAAAGGTAATTTATCCCTCCTTTTTGGATTTTTTCAAACCGGGAAGGACAAAACTCAGAATGTTTGTAAAATCCCCATTTATGGGTTGCTGCATGGCTTTTAATAGAAACGTACTGGAGAGCGCGCTTCCATTCCCGGACATTCACATTGAACATGATACCTGGATTGGAATTTGTGCATACAAAGTTGGGTCAGTGCACATAGCTGACGAGGTACTTATGAACTACTACAGGCATGGGCAGAACGCATCACCTATTGCAGAAAACAGAACTAATTCGTTGTCTATTAAATTGCTGAGGCGATGGTATATGCTTATTGCTTATTTGAAGTATTAAATATGAATTATTATAGTTTTCAGGACATATCATGAATTACAAAATAGCTTTTATAGGAAACAGCTCGCTCACCATGCACAATTTCAGGATTAACTTACTGAGAAGCATGGTGAAGCAAGGGTATGAGGTGGTTGTTATAGCGCCCAAAGATAGCGATACGACCAGCTATAAGTCCAATAAAATCAGATATATTCCTGTAGATATCGATTGTAAAGGATTGAATCCGATAAGAGATATCCTGTTGATGAACCGTCTGAGAGCGCTTTATCAAAAGGAGAAATTTGATTTCATTTTCCATTATACCATCAAGCCGGTCATTTACGGTTCATTTGCTGCAAGATTAACAGGGATAAAACATATTTCGGTTATTACAGGCTTAGGATATACGTTTTTAAATACGGGTTTTTTGAATAAACTGGTCATTTCATTGTATCGGCATTCATTGAAAAAAGCCGAAGAAGTGTGGTTTCTGAATGAGGACGACCGGGAAGTATTTCTGACAAATGAAGTGGTCAATAAAAAGCGAACGAAAGTAATAAATGGAGAAGGTGTGAATGCCCGCTTGTACCAGCCTGCCAAAAAGGAATCGTCCAGGATAAAATTTCTTTTTGTAGGCAGAATGTTGTGGGATAAGGGAATAGGTGAATATGTGGAAGCTTCACGCATTTTGAAAAAAAAATATCCGAATGTGGTGTTTGAGGCTTTGGGCTCTTTAGGTTCTGCCAATCCTTCGGCTATTTCAAGAGAACAAATGGACGAATGGGAAAAGGAAGAGATCATTAAGTATCTGGGTGAAACTCATCGGGTGATACCCTTTCTTTCAAATTCTTCTTGTGTAGTTCTGCCATCATACAGAGAAGGTATATCCAGGGTTCTGCTCGAAGCAAGCGCTATGGAAAAACCGGTTGTGGCAACCAATGTAACGGGATGTAGGGATATAGTTGTCGACGGTTATTCTGGTTATTTGTGTGAAGTCAGAAATCCTGAAAGCCTTGCTGAGGCAATGGAAAAGATCATTAGGCTTCCAAAGGAAAAATTGGAAGAAATGGGAAAGGAAGGACGAAGGTTAGTTCTGGAGAAATTTGATGAAAAAATAATTATTCAGGAATATGTGAGCAAGTTAAAAGAAATTTTTCCCGAATAATATGCTTAACGCCTCCATTGTCCTTTTCAATCATTCTATCGACGATATCAAGCCCCTGGTTGAGTCACTACGTTCGTCGGCGCTGATGAACGATGTCTTCCTGATTGACAATTCACCTGCAGAAGTCGTTGGATTTCGGAATCTACCGGCCGTTTATATTTTCAACAACAAAAACCTGGGCTACGGAGCGGCTCACAACATTGCCCTGCATAAGACTCTCGAACAGAATGTTCTTTATCACCTGGTAATCAATCCGGACATTCAGCTCGATTACCGGATTCTGGACGAACTGACTGATTATATGGACAAAAATCCGGATATCGGTCACATAATGCCCCGGGTGCTCAATCCGGATGGTACCATTCAGTATCTATGTAAACTTCTCCCCAGACCTTCCGATCTGTTGTTCAGACGTTTTCTCCCGACGGGATGGACCCAAAAATCAAACGAACATTTTGAACTAAGAAAATCAGGTTACGATAAAATCATGGAAGTTCCCTATCTTTCGGGCTGCTTCATGCTCCTGCGCACGGAGGCGCTGAAAAATGTCGGATTGTTTGACGAACGATTCTTTATGTATCCCGAGGATATCGATCTGACGCGGCGAATTCACCGGAAATACAAAACTATTTTTTACCCTAATGTCTCGGTTGTTCATCATCATGCCCGGGCATCCTATCAAAATGTCAGACTTTTGGCTGTTCATGTATGGAATTTGGTCAGGTATTTCAATAAATGGGGATGGTTTTTTGATAAAGAGCGGAAAAAAGTAAATGAAGTTGTGCTGAGAAAGCTGGATTTGTTGTAATTTTGCAGAATATTTATAAAATCAATCGTCATGAGTTTTAGTTTAGTTCAAATAACCAGTACCTTCATAGCCCTTTTTATCATTATCGATATTTTGGGTGCGATACCTATTTTGATAGGGCTTAAAGAAAAAGGTATTCAAATCAAATCGCTGAGTGTAAGCGTAGTATCATTTGTGATACTGTTGATTTTTCTGTTTGCCGGTGATTGGATTCTGCAACTTTTCAATGTGGATATTCAGTCGTTTGCAGTGGCAGGTTCGTTGGTTATTTTTATTTTTGCCATTGAGATGGTGCTGGATGTCGAAATCTATAAAAACCGCGGTCCCGAGGGGAGTGCTTCGTTTGTTCCCATTGCTTTTCCGCTGGTGGCCGGACCCGCATCATTCACTACCCTGTTGTCATTGCGCGCAGCCTACGATGTGCAGAATATCATTGTAGCTTTGGTAATAAATATCATTTGGGTATATCTTGTTTTGAAATTTACGGGAAAGATTGAGAAATTCTTCGGTAAAGGGGGAATTTACATCATGCGGAAATTTTTCGGCATCATATTACTTGCCATTTCCGTGAAGCTCTTTACAGAAAATATTGGAAGTCTTTTGAAATAAACAACATATAATCAGCACTTTATACAAGTGAACAATTCTTTTTTCAGGAGATTTTGTTCACTTTTCTTTTTCCCCGCAACTACGTTTTTCAAATCCTGTCAAGTCCGTGCAGCCCGATTTCAATCAATAAAATGAAAATGAATCAGAATACCTTTGGGCTATAAATTTGGTTGTAATGTTATTTCTTTAAACACATCGAAACTAAAATTAACAAATATATACACATGCAGAATAATGGTGCTTATGCATTGATATTCAGCGTTATACGCTAATGATTTGGTAGTTTGTGAGAATGAAATCTGCACAATTATTAATTAAATGTGCATTTATTATTTTATGATTTGCACAATTTACTTTGAAATGTGTAATTTTGCAAATTGACAATTTATTTCATCCCTAAATTATTAGAAAATTCGGATGAACGTTATTCATTAAACTACAAAACATAATTTTATGATTAAGAACTTACTTACAGCTTCACTTTTATTACTGGCTTCGGGTGCTCTTTTTGCCGGAGGGCTGCTCACTAACACCAACCAGAGTGTTCATTTTTTAAGAAATCCGGCTCGTGATGCATCCATCGAAATTGATGCTGCTTATTCCAATCCGGCAGGTGTGGTATTTCTCTCGGATGGTTTTCACTTCTCGCTCAACAATCAGAGTGCATTCCAGACCCGGACCATCACATCTACGTTTGCCCCTTTTGCTGGTAACGGCGGCAGTGCCACCAAAGAGTACAGCGCTAAAACTTCTGCTCCTGTAATTCCAAGTTTTCAGGCAGCTTATGTCAAGGACCGTTTTGCCATTTCCGGAAGTTTCGGAGTGATAGGCGGTGGCGGTAAGGCCGTGTTCAAAGAAGGTTTGCCCTCGTTCGAGGCTCCGGTTTCGATGATTCCTCTGTCGCTGACGTCAAATAAAATTCTGACTTCATCGTATTCACTCGATCAGTATATGGAAGGACAGCAATACACCTTTGGTGCCCAGTTGAATGGTGCGTATAAAATTACTGAACGGTTGTCGGCAAGTGTTGGTTTGCGTGTAAATATTGTGAGCAATGGTTACAAAGGACACCTGACCAGTATCATGATTAATCCGAATCAACCTGCTTTTGGAGCTGCTTACAATGGCAATGCGATGGTATCTGCCTCCAAATTCTTCACCGATGCGGCTACTACACTCACCGGTTGGTCGGCAGGTGCCAATTCTTACGCTGCCGGTTTACAACCTATTGTCTCAGGTGGCGGTGGAAATTATCCGCTTTCAAGCGGCACTTCAGTTGGACTGACCTCTGTTCAGGTTGCCCAGATTCAGGCTTTGCTCGGAGCTACAGGACTTACTCCT
>ERZ1645189.112-NODE-112-length-19720-cov-5.985914_pt1 | contig 19720 bp, 15 predicted proteins | sample MGYA00575350_ERZ1645189 | MGnify/ENA primary metagenome ERZ1645189 (study PRJEB40845, sample SAMN11283421) | freshwater sediment metagenome | isolation source: river sediment | host: Sediment | place: India: Jajmau, Kanpur | collected 2015-12-17 ...
GATGTTTGGATGTTTGGATGTTTGGATGTTTGGATGTTTGGATGTTTGGATGTTTCAGGTAACTAATCAATTAATCATTTTTAAGTTCTCATTCAGGGGATTGGTAAGCTGACCTATCAGCTAAACCTCAAAAAAACTATAATTCACATTGCCGTAATGGCGGTGCGACGAGAAATTCGGATGTTTTTCAAAGTTGTTTTTGGCCGAATGTTCCAGTACAAACAATCCATCCGGCTTAAGCAGTTCCTGCTTAAAAATCAGGTCCGGAATTTCATTGATTTTGGTCAGTTCGTAGGGCGGATCGGCAAAAATCACATCAAATTTCACCCTCGCAGATGCGATGTAACGAAACACATCGCCCTTAATTAGCATCAGATTATCAATTTTCAGGTCGTTGCACACTTTGCGGATAAAAACACAATGACGGTCGCTTTGCTCCACGCTTACCACACTTCGTGCACCCCTTGAAATGAATTCAAAACCGATGCTTCCGGTGCCTGCAAACAAATCAAGCACATCGATGTCTTCAAAATCTATCCGGTTGTTCAGCAGGTTGAATAATCCCTCTTTGGCAAAATCGGTTGTGGGACGTGCCGTGATGTTATGAGGAACACTTATCCTTTTTGCTTTGTATTTTCCGCCTATTATCCGCATATTATTTCACTTTTACAGTTACTATGTATTTTTTCAATAAATCTATAAATTCTTCATTCACTGAATTTTCCGACATCAAAACTAAAGTCATACTTTCGGTATTCAGTTGAAGCTGCTCATACACATTCAGCACAAAGTAGCAGCAGTCCTCAGTGGTTTTCACATCAAACGAATTGACCAACTGAAGCAGGTTGTCTTTCACCACAAGAACATCCACCGTGTCTTTACGCAAATAGGCAAAAACCGCCTCATCCGACTTGTTGATTTTCTTTTTCAGCAAACCGGAAATATGATGTTCGATGACGGCATCCGGGTATTTCGCTTCAAAAAAATCAATCATCGCGGCAGGCGCTCCGAATACGAGATGAGCTCCCCATTTAGGCAGAAGTATGTATTTAATCTTGCTGTTCTCCATTTTACCGAATTCCAGCTCAAAAAGCTCACGCATATTTTCCTCCCTGAAAAGCTCGTCGGGAATAAGCTGAAAATGACTGTTCTCAATTAAAATCAACACATTTTCACTCAAAATATTGAGCTCCGGCTGGTTGAAAAAATGCCCGTAAACAGTAGCGTCGGCCATTTTACCGGGCAGCATATTGATTTCCTGACGCAAAAGAACCTGCTCGTTCTCATCAGTCACCGAATAAAGTATCGAATCAGAACGAATACTGATCAGCAGGTTATTTTCTAATGAATTACTAATAAATTGATTTTCAGGCATTTTAGCGTTAATAATTTAATGAAAAGGCAACTGATTCCATAATTTCAACAAAATTACGAAAGAAATGATTGCTTACCAAAATCAATCCGTTCTTTTTTTATTAACGAAATTTGAAGAAATTCAGAAAAATTCCGCTGCGAGTTATTCGTACGAATTAGTATATTTGCAGAAATAAAAGTAAACCTCATCAAAATGAATGCAGAAAACATAGGGTTGTACCGAAATCTTTATACTTCACACTCCACGCTCCTTACACACAGCGAGCGCAGGGAACTGAGCCGTATTCTGAAACATTTTTTATCCGAAAAAAAATACGGCGTGGAAAACCCCGAGGCTTTTCTGAAAAGGAACCTGGAGATAATGGATATTCTGCTGAACGAAATTGGACTGGGAAAGGCAGCTGTGATCAGTTTCCTGCTAATGGAACCAGTTGAAAAACAACATATTGACGTTAAAGATGTAGATAAATTGTTTAGCACTGCCATTTCACCTATCATGATCGGTCTTCAGCGGGTAAAAGAGCTGTATCAAAAAAACGTAGCACTGGAATCGGAGAATTTCCGAAAGTTGCTGCTTACCATGGCCGAAGATGTGCGCGTTATCCTCATTATTGTGGCCGTACGCTTACAGACCATGCGTAACCTGGAGTCATATCCCACTGACGAGCAGCAGCAAATAGCCCGCGAAAGCTCATTCCTATATGCTCCGCTGGCACATCGTATGGGGCTTTACAAAGTGAAAACCGAACTGGAAGATCTGTCGCTAAAATTCACCGACCGCGAGATTTACAAAGCGATTGCCCGAAAACTCAACGAGACTAAACGGTCGCGGGATGCCTATATGAATGCATTCATCGAACCATTGAAGAAGGAAATGGAGGAAATCGGATTTCCTTTTGAAATAAAAGGTCGGACGAAATCCATTCATTCCATCTATTCGAAAATGCAAAAACAGAACACCACGTTTGAGAATATCTATGACCTGTTTGCCATTCGCATTATTTTCGACACTCCCATCGAAAAGGAAAAAGCTGCCTGTTGGCAGGCTTATTCCATCGTGGCAGACATGTATCAACCCAATCCGAAGCGACTGCGCGACTGGCTTTCCATCCCGAAATCAAACGGATATGAAAGCCTCCACACCACGGTACTCGGTCCGCAAAATAAATGGGTGGAAGTGCAGATTCGTACAGCCAGGATGAATGAAGTAGCTGAAATGGGGCTGGCTGCACACTGGAAGTACAAGGGCATCAAAAGCGAAAGCGGCATGGACGAATGGCTCAAAAACATCCGTGAGATACTTGAAAATCCCGATCTGAATGCCGTGGACTTTATGGATGAATTCAAGTTGAATCTGTACGACAAAGAAGTTTTTGTTTTCACTCCGAATGGCGACCTGCACAAACTCCCCAAAGACGCCACACTGCTGGATTTTGCATTTTCAATCCACACCAATCTGGGCACTCAGTGTGTTGGGGGCAAGGTGAACGGAAAACATGTGCAGATAAAATATGTACTGAACAACGGCGATCAGGTAGAAGTACTCACCTCGCCCACCCAAAAGCCCAATCCGGCCTGGCTCAACATCGTTACAACTTCTAAGGCTAAAAATAAAATCAGGCAATCGTTGAAAGAAGTGGAATTCAAGGATGCCGAAATAGGCCGCGAAACGCTGATACGCCGGTTCAAAAACTGGAAAATTGAACTGGAAGACGGGCGTTTCTCACGCATTTCGAAAAAAATGGGCTATAAAACGGTGAGCGATCTTTATCAGGCTATAGCACATGAAAAAGTGGACATTCACGAAGTTCGGGAATTGTACCTGGAACTGGAAACACGTGACAATACCACCGCCACCGAAAACCGTACTGCTGAAAATTTCGTTAAAGAAGTGGCTGCCATACCCGAAACGGCTTCGAAAGAAGATGTACTGGTAATTGACAACAACCTGCGAAACGTGGACTACAAGCTCGCAAAATGCTGTAATCCAATCTACGGAGATGAGATTTTCGGTTTTGTATCGGTGATGGGTGGAATAAAAATTCACCGCACCAATTGTCCGAATGCTCCACAGATGATATCACGATTCGGATACCGGATTATCAAAGCAAGATGGTCGGGCAAATCGGAAGGGTCGCAATACCCTATTACACTCCGCGTGGTGGGGCACGATGATATCGGGATTGTAACCAACATTACATCCATTATTTCCAAAGAAAAAGAGGTAATGCTTCGCTCCATCTCCATCGACACGAACGCCGGATTGTTTCAGGGAAATCTTACCGTGATGGTGAACGACAACAAATCACTGGACGACCTCATCAAAAAAGTGAAAAACGTAAAAGGGGTGAAAAATGTGTCAAGAACATGATTTTTAAAGAATTTACAGAAAAAAAATGAAAATGCCGGATCAGAAGAACGGAATCAAATAAATAACATTTTTCCGGTTACCGCGAACAATGAAAGATAAAAAAATATCTATATTTGCAAAGTTTTTTTTGAAATTAATTGTTCAATGGCAGAAAAACCAAATGCATACCGTAATTTATTAGGTATAAACAAAGCATCATTTACATTAGCTGTAATTGCGTTTATACTTTCGGTTGTTGATCTCGGCTTTCGTCTTGAATACAGAACCGACCAGTTTTTTCTGTTTATATACCATCTGGCCATTGCTTTATGCCTCACCTCACTGCTTGCCAGAATTTATATCAAACGAAACAACTTAAAACATAAAATTGTCAGGATTGATATGATTCTGTCCATTTTCCTGATCTTTGTACTCATTCACAATTTAGCCCGTCTTTTTACTTTCGGATTTCATTCGATGCACAACTCGTGGACTTACATTGCTTTGTTTCTGGTATTTTTACGTGAAGTTTACAACATTAACTTCCGTTTCAGGTATAAGCTTATTAATCCGGCACAACTTTTTGTAGCCAGTTTTTTTATCATTATCCTCATGGGAAGCCTGCTGCTTATGCTTCCGAATGCCACCCGGGGCGATATTTCTTATGTCGATGCCCTTTTTACAGCTACAAGTGCCGTTTGTGTCACCGGACTTACGGTGGTTGATACCGGAAGTGTATTTACACTGATAGGGCAAACTATTATCATCGCACTGATCCAGATCGGAGGACTCGGGATTATGACTTTTACATCTTATTTCAGTTATTTCTTCAGAAGCGGTGCAACCTATGAGAACCAGATGTATATGGGCCAAATGAGTAATGTGGATAAACTGGACGACGTTTTCAATGTGTTGAAAAAGATAATTCTGGTAACATTCAGTATCGAGGCATCAGGAGCTGTTTTTCTTTACTCAAGCATCAGCAACGACGTAGTGATGGGAGTAGGTCAACGAATTTATTTTTCGGTTTTTCACTCGGTTTCGGCGTTTTGCAATGCCGGTTTCTCACCGTTGAAAAACAACTTATTTGAAATTACATTCCGTTACAATTACTTTTTTCAGTTGGTCATAGCCCTGCTCATTATCACCGGCGGTATCGGATTTCCCATAATATTTAACGTATGGAAATATTTTATTTATAAAATAGGGAATAGTTTCAAACGACTTGTCAGAAAGAGAGAAAAGACTTACTTACCCTGGGTGCTCAACCTGAATTCAAAAGTAATAATTACCACAACAGCCATTCTGCTTATATCCGGCACCGTTTTCATTTTTTTGTTGGAGTATAACAATACACTTACCGAGCATCGGAGTTTCTTTGGAAAGTTGGTCGTTTCATTTTTCGGATCGGTTACCACACGTACTGCAGGCTTCAATTCAGTTGATACAGCTGCCATGACACTTCCTGTCACGCTGATTTTCATGCTGCTGATGTGGATAGGAGCTTCGCCGGCTTCGACCGGAGGCGGTATTAAAACCAGCACCATAGCAGTTGCCTGCATGAATGTGATCAGCATTGCCAGGGGCAAAAAAAGTCTTGAAATCTTCGGACGCGAAATTTCTCAGGTAACCATCAACAAATCTTCGGCAATCATTCTGCTTTCGTTTGCAGTCATTTTTGTTTCGTCGATAAGTGTATCGGCATTCGATTCGGACAAAAGCCTGTTGAGTATTGTTTTTGAAGTTGTATCAGCTTACGGCACAGTAGGTCTGAGCCGTGGAATTACCGGCTCGCTCACCGATGCCAGTAAAATAATTATTGTGATAACCATGTTTTTGGGAAGGGTTGGTATGATTACTTTCCTGATGGCTATAATTAAAAAATCAGTTAATACTAAATACCGTTATCCTTCAGAAGAAATTTTAATTAATTAAAAAAACTATTGGTTTATGAAATTTATAATCATCGGCCTCGGACATTTTGGAGCTTCACTTGGTGAGAGACTTACAAACATGGGTCACGAAGTGATTGGCGTGGATAAAAATATGGATAAAGTGGATGATCTGAAAGACAAGCTAACCCACGTAGTTTGCCTGGACAGCACCGACTCGGCAGCCATTAACACCCTGCCCATTGCAAATACAGATATATTTATTGTCTGCATCGGCGAGAATGAGGGTGAAAACCTGATGACAACCGCATTGCTGAAAAAAATGCAGGTCAAACGTCTGATAAGCCGCTCTGTGTCAACACTTCATGAAAATGTACTTGAAGCGATGGGAATTACGGAGATTGTTCGTCCTGAAATAGAAACTGCAGATCGGTGGGCGCTGAAGTTATCAAATGCAAATTTTGTAAATCTGTTTGAAATCACAAAAGAGTACAACATCGTTGAACTGGTAGTGCCGGCAAAAATGATCGGAAGAACGGTAATGAACATCAATTTCAACAAAATTTACAACGTAATCGTTCTCACAAAATTAAAACAAGTGTCTGAAATCAATAAACTGGGTGTAAGCCGAACGATCATCAAAGCAGGTGAAATTGTTACTGCCAATACCCGGATAGAAGAAAATGATATTCTGGTGGTTTACGGCCATCGCGACGACATTAAACGTATGCTCAGAGAAAACGAGTAATAATTCCGCGGCGTTACTTTTCGTTCATGATAGCTTTCACTACCAGCGAGGTTATGGTCATTCCAAACATGGCCGGCATATAAGAGCTGGTACCGTTGATACGGGCTTTGCGGCTATCCCAAATACTACCTTCATTGTCATACGCTTCGGGATTATTTTCAACCTGTCCGGTCGGCATATCGCCCTTATTTTCAAGCAATTCGTCGCTGTAGACACAGGTGAATTTCTTGGCTACGCCTCCTGTTTTTTTCAGCCTGCTTCGCAATGCCTTTGCCAGCGGACAACCCTGCACTTTCCAGAATTCGTCAACCCGGATTCGGGTCGGGTCAACCTTCAGGGCTGCTCCCATGGAGGAGAAAAACCGTGCATTGGTTTTTGTGGCTTGCTGAATCAGATATACCTTGTTTGCCAGGCTGTCGATTGCATCAATAATAAAATCATAAGACTCCAGCATGAAAGTCTCGTGTGTTTCGGGGCTGTAAATGCGCTGGAGGGCTATTATTTCGGCCGTGGGATTTATTTCAAGCAATCGCTGCTTTAAAACCTCCACCTTCACCAAACCCACTGTTTTGGTAGTAGCCATTAGCTGCCGGTTCACATTGGTCATGCTCACCCGGTCGGAATCAACAAGCGTAAGATGTACAATGCCCGAACGAATGAGCATTTCGGCACACCAGCTCCCTACTCCGCCCACTCCAAAAAGTATTACACGCTTTTCAGCCGCACACCTCAGAAAATCATTTCCAAGGAGTAATTCCGTCCGCTGAAAAATACCTTCACTGTTTCCCGTCATTTTTTGGTTATTTTTTCGTTTCAAAGTTAGTAATAATACTCCGAAAGGAAAAAAAGAGGCAGGCAAATTATCCCGAAAGGTTGATTATTTCAAAATCCGATCTGAGTTGTTTTCTATAAAGTTTAATTTTGCAATAGCACATAATGTCATCACAAACTGTTCACATTTTACCGAATTCCTTTACACATGTTTTGTCAAAAGCTATTTTATCACTAATTTTGTGAGTTAATTATTCAATAAACCATTCACTCGACCGTTTACTTACTATATTTGTTGATTCGGCACTCAGCATCCTGTCTATGAGATATAAAATAATCTTCATCCTGTTTTTTCTGCTTTCAGTTGCATCTGTGTTTGCACAAGGTCAGAAAGTGAGGATTTACGGCTATGTGATTGACGAAAACAACCGTGGAATTGAAGATGCAGGGGTACGTTTTGAAGGCATGAACAACGGGACGAGCACCAACCGCAACGGATATTACGATTTGTATGTGAACATCACCGATTCAGTAAAAATTGTCTATTCACACCTGGGTTACGAAACAATTCGCCATACCATTTTTCCTGGAAAACAAGTTGTACAGATTACAGTAGCTCTTCAGGCACTTTCCCGGGAACTGAAAACCGTGGATGTAACCGTAAACCGGCGCAGCACATCAAACATGCAGACACTGGAAGCCGAAAAATATAAACTGATGCCCAATGCAAGCGGAAGTTTTGAGTCGCTGCTTATTTCCTTTGCCGGCGTGACTTCCAACAACGAATTGAGTTCCCAGTACAACGTACGCGGTGGAAATTTTGATGAGAATATTGTCTATGTCAACGGAACAGAGATTTACCGTCCGCTGCTCATTCGCGCCGGACAGCAGGAAGGACTGAGTTTTATCAATCCGGACATGGTGGGAAATGTGGCATTTTCATCCGGCGGTTTCAATGCCGAATTCGGCGATAAAATGTCGTCGGTGCTGGATGTGAAATATAAAAAACCCATTTCTTTTGAGGCTTCGGGTGCGATTAGTCTGCTGGGAGCTTCCGCTTACTTGGGTACGGCCGGCAACCGGTTTACACAGATGCACGGCATTCGCTACAAGACTTCGAAATACCTCCTTGGAACGCTGGATACGAAAGGATCGTACAAGCCCGATTTCATCGATTATCAGACTTACCTCACCTATCAAATTTCACCCCGGGTAGAAATTAACTTTCTGGGAAACTTTTCGAGAAATAATTACACTTTCATCCCTGATTCACAATCCACTGCATTCGGTACATTCAACATGGCCGAAAAGTTAAATGTGTATTACGAAGGACAGGAAAAAGACCTTTTTCAAACAGCATTCGGAGCACTGTCCCTTCTTTTCAGGCCCAAGGAAAACCTGAAACTGAGCATTACCACTTCCACATTTTCCACCAACGAAAACGAAACTTACGATATAACCGGCAATTATGTACTCGGAGAACTGAAAATGGGCGATACCGGGGAAACAGAAGAAGGTGAAAAACTGGGTGTAGGCACTTACCACGAGCATGCCCGAAACCGCCTGAAAGCCACGGTAGCAAACATCTCACATTCAGGAGAATACATCAGATCAGGTCATACGCTTAAATGGGGAGTAAACCTCCAGCGTGAAATTATTTCGGACAAAATAAACGAGTGGGAATGGCGCGACAGTGCCGGTTACTCGATGCCTTACACGGACGATAAGGTTGTTGATCTGTTTTACAATATGAAATCCACACAAAAGCTCGATTCACGACGAACATCCGCTTACATACAGGATACGTACAGGTGGGACACAGAACATGCACTTTATGCACTTACAGGAGGATTGAGAGCCAGTCACTGGTCGTATAACCGGGAATTTCTGTTAAGTCCGCGTGCATCAGTCTCCATTTTGCCCCACTGGGACAAGGATTTCAATTTCCGGCTGGCAACGGGCTTGTACTATCAGTCGCCATTCTACAAAGAACTCCGCGACACCGTTTCGGATGCACTGGGCAATGTTACCGTACACCTGAATCCAAACCTGAAAGCGCAACGTTCGCTGCATTTAGTGCTTGGGGGTGACCATTATTTTCGCTGGCTCGGACGCCCGTTTAAGTTTACCACCGAAGCTTACCTGAAACTGGCCGACAGGGTAACGACCTATTCTGTGGACAATGTCCGCATTCGTTATTCCGGCCAGAATGATGCAAAAGCATATACGGCAGGTGTAGATTTCAAGTTATTTGGTGAACTGGTACCCGGAACTGACTCGTGGATAAATTTCTCACTGATGCGATCACGGGAAGATGTGCTGAACGATTTTTACACTGATAAGGAAGGAAACAAGGTGTATCCCGGCTGGATTTCACGTCCGAATGAAGCCCGTTACAGCCTCTCCATGCTTCTTTCCGACTATCTGCCCAATAATCCGAAATACAAACTCTATCTGAAAACCATTTTTTCAGATGGATTGCCGGTTGGTCCGCCACGCAGCCCGCGCTACATGGCCGACCGGTTTCGGCTGCGCGACTACAAACGGGTGGATATCGGAGCTTCACGCGTGATTGTAAATGGTTCGGACAGGATAATGAATAAACGATGGATGAAAAATATTGCTTCCATCTGGTTAAATCTGGAAGTTTTCAACTTGTTTGATTTCAAAAACGAGAATTCTATTTATTGGGTATCAGATATTTACGGATATCAGCACGGAAGTCCCAACTACTTGACAGGAAGACAATTTAACCTGAAACTGATGGTGGATATAAAATAGGGAATTCCAAAAAAAACTCCAGGTGAGACTTACAAAAAATGCAACAATTTCAAGAAAAGGAAAAAGAAATACTTAAATAAATTATCACAAATGCCTTTCTTAACTCCTGCTGCAGGAGTTGGAGGGCTTCAAAAACAAACTATGCCCAACACATCGCAACGCGGACAGTCAATGCCCGAATCGCCCATTCGAAAACTTGCACCGCTGGCAGAAAAAGCAAAGGCTCGTGGTGTAAAAGTGTACCATCTGAACATTGGTCAGCCGGACATCAAAACACCCAAAGTGGCATTGGATGCCATCCGGAATATTGATCGTGAAATCCTCGAATACAGTCCGAGCGATGGTTTCAAAAGTTTACGCCTCAAACTGGCCGAATATTACCGTTCGTTTAATATCGACGTAGCTTTCGACGACATTATCATCACCACTGGAGGTTCGGAAGCCGTTAGCTTTGCCTTTATGAGTTGCCTGGATCCGGGCGATGAAATCATTGTGCCTGAGCCTGCTTATGCCAATTATACGGCTTTTGCCATAGGTGCCGGAGCTGTGGTAAGACCTGTGGTATCGAGTATCGACGATGGATTTGCCCTGCCTCCTATCGAACAGTTTGAAGAACTCATCACTCCACGCACCAAAGGAATCCTGATATGCAATCCAAACAATCCCACCGGATATCTCTATACCCGAAAAGAGATGAATCTGATACGTGATCTGGTGAAAAAATACGATTTGTATCTTTTTTCGGATGAAGTCTATCGTGAATTCTGTTACACCGGAGCTCCGTATATATCAGCCTTCCACCTGGACAGCATTGAAGACAACGTGATTCTGATTGACAGCGTTTCGAAACGTTACAGCGAATGCGGGATACGTATCGGCGCACTGGTTACCAAAAACAAGGATGTACGAAAAACGGTGATGAAATTCTGTCAGGCGCGGCTGAGTCCGCCACTCATCGGACAAATTGCAGCCGAAGCTTCCATGGGTACGCCCAAAGAATACATGATGGAGGTGTATGATGAATACGTGGAACGACGAAAATTCCTCATAGATGGTCTGAACCGCATTCCGGGCGTGTATTCTCCCATCCCGATGGGTGCATTCTATACCACAGCCCGACTGCCCATTGATGATTCCGATAAATTCTGCGCCTGGTGTCTTTCGGATTTTGAGTACGAAGGATGTACAGTGATGATGGCGCCGGCAACCGGTTTTTATACTGAAGACGGTTTAGGTAAAAATGAGGTTAGAATAGCCTATGTGCTGAATAAAGAAGACCTGAAACATGCTCTGGTAGTGCTTGGAAAAGCGCTGGAAGCGTACAATGCCAAATAACTCATTTCCGTTGGAAAACATCAGATTGTTTTTATATTGAAATTTCATGTTTTTTTTTATCAAACAAAACGCATCTGACTTTTGATGATATTCATTCGGAAGTCGGGTGTTTTTGTTTATATGAATTTTTAGTATTTTTGTGTCCGGTCAATTCAGTAATGTTATTAAAACGTTCATCAGGAAGTTTCTTATGAAATACAAAATACTACTTCTGATAATTATCCTTCTTAGTGTAAATTTATCAGCTCAACAAACCCAAAAGCCCGAACTTCACGGAAAAAAATGGATGGCTGTAACAGGCAAAAGTCTGGGAGCTACTGCCGGTGCAATGATTTTCAGCAAAGGAGGAAATGCTGTTGATGCAGCTTGCGGAATGCTGGCTGCCACCTGCACGCTGTGGGATGTACTAAGTTGGGGAGGCGAAACACAGGCACTGATTTACAATCCGAAAACAAAAAAAGTTATTGCGATAAATGCATTGGGTGTTGCTCCTACCGGTGCAACTGTGGAATTCTTCAAAAGTCGCGGTTATACTTTTCCACCTGAGTACGGGCCGCTGGCAGCGGTAACTCCCGGGACTTTTGGCGGATTGTGTTATATGCTTTCCAATTACGGCTCCATGAGTCTGAAAGAGGTATTGGCTCCCGCAATGGTTCTGGCAGAAGGCTTTCCGGTAGATATTCCTTTTGCGAAAAGTGTAGCCAGGAACAAAGAAAAACTAACCCAATGGAAATACAGCAAAAAACTGTTTATCACCGGGAATGAGAATAACACAGAAACACCTCAACCGGGTGAAATTTTTGTTCAGAAAGACCTGTTAAACACACTGAAAAAACTGGTGGAGACAGAACAAAAAGCACTCAGGCAGGGGAAAAAACGGAAAGAAGCTATTATGGCAGCATACGACCGGTTTTATAAGGGTGATATAGCTAAAGAATTTGTGCGAAGTGTGCAGGAACAGGGCGGATTGATAACCGAAAAAGACCTCGCCACCTGGAAACCTGTTGAAGAAGAACCACTTCACACAACCTACAGAGGAATAGAAGTGTACAAACTAAATGCCTGGACTCAGGGTCCGGTAATGCTGCAGGCATTGAACATCCTGGAGAATTTTGATTTGAAAGCTTTGAAATATAACAGTGCTGACTACATTCACACATTGTATCAAACAATGAATCTTGTATTTGCAGACAGAGACTTTTATTACGGAGATCCATATTTCGAACAGAACATACCGATGAAAGGACTTTTGAGCAAAGAATATGCAAAAAAAAGAGCCGAAAAAATACGCAACATAAAATTAAATACAAGCTCCGAACCGGGAAATCCCTATTTATACGAAGGAAAAACGAATCCCTATCTTCACTTGTTGAAGTTACGGGATTTTGAACACAATTTTAACAATAATCGTGATTTTTCTCCCAGGCATGATGTTGTAAATCAGAATTATACTGACAATGAATATACAGACCGTTTATGGCGTGGCACAACCACCATCGAAGCTGCCGACGAAGAAGGATGGGTAGTATCTGTCACTCCGTCAGGCGGTTGGATTCCTGCATGCATAGCAGGTGAAACAGGCATTGGATTAAGCCAGCGGATGCAAAGTTTTGTGCTTGACTCCATGCTGAATCCTCACAATGTGGTTAAGCCCGGAAAACGACCCCGCGTTACGCTTTCACCCACCATAGCACTGAAAAACGGGAAACCGCTGCTATCATTCGCTGTGCAGGGTGGCGACACGCAAGATCAAAACCAACTTCAGTTTTTTCTGAATATGGTTGAATTTGGTATGAATGTGCAGCAGGCATGTGAGGCTGAGAATTTCAATTCCAATCAACTCTGGCTTTCGTTAGGCGGTACTAAAACAGAGGATCGGGCTCCACGAACCGGAGAAATTTTACTAAATATACAAACTCCGGATTCTGTTCGAAGTGAATTGATTAAAAAAGGATACAAAATACAGGTTGCAAACCGCACCAGCGGACCGCTGAATGGCATTTATTTCGACGAAAAATTCAATACTTTTTGGGGAGGAAGCAGCAATTACGGCGAAGACTACGGAATAGGCTGGTGAGAACGTTAAAGATTTCTTCAGGAATTTCAGAATTATTCGGACTGAAATCGCCATTTTCCGATATTTAAAAAGGCAGAAATACATCTTTTGTGATACAATCTGCCTCCCTGAATCAATAAAAAAGCATAACTTTGTAATTCTTTGCTAAATAAATAAAAATCGCCGATCTATCGGGACTAATCATCAAACATTGAATTTAGAATATTTCATAGCCAAACGGATCCATTTCGAAAAGAAGGGTGAGAAAAATGTTTCCCGGCCTGCTGTGCGTATTGCTACCATCGGAATAGCTGTGGGTGTGGCTGTGATGCTGATAGCCATTGCAGTGGTTATTGGTTTCAAGCAGGAAATCCGTAATAAAACAATCGGATTCGGTTCTCACATTCAAATCACCAATTTCGACAACAATAATTCCTACGAAATGCAGCCCATCAGGATGAGTGATACACTGCAAAATCAACTGAAAGCAATTCCGAATGTTAGACATATTCAGCGATTTGTGACCAAACCGGGCATTATCAAAACCGAAAATGATTTTCAGGGAATGATTCTGAAAGGTGTGGGGCCTGAATTCGACTGGAGTTTCTTCAAATCAAACCTTATAGAAGGCGAGATTCTGAATCTAAACGACTCCACACCGGTAAATGAGGCCATCATCTCCAAATCCATAGCCGATATGATGGGATTGAAACTGGGCGATTCTTTTTTAACCTATTTTCTGCAGGATCAGATTCGGGCCAGAAAATTCACCGTAAAAGGAATCTATTCCACCAACTTTGCCGATTACGATAAACTGTTCGTCATCACTGATATACGAATTGCACAACGGCTGAACGGCTGGGATCAGGAATATTTCAGCGGAATGGAAATACTCATTACCGACTTCAACTATCTTGACGGAGTAAGCGATCAGGTTTACGCGCTTGCTGCCAATCGGTTTGACGCTGAAGGCAACGGCTACTTCATTCAGACCATCCGTCAGCTGAATCCGCAGATATTCAGCTGGCTGGACCTGCTGGACATGAACGTATGGGTGATTCTGCTGCTCATGCTGGCAGTTGCCGGCTTCAATATGATTTCCGGTTTACTAATCCTCATTCTTGAAAAAACAAACATGATAGGAATTCTGAAATCTTACGGCGCCGGCAACTGGTCAATCCGTAAAATATTTCTTTATGAATCCATTTTTCTGATTGGTAAAGGAATGCTTTGGGGAAACATTATCGGATTACTGATTTGCTTTGTTCAGTATCAGTTCAAAATCATCCCGCTTGATCCCGTATCATACTATACAAGCACCGTACCTATTACTTTCAACTGGCTTTACATCGTACTTTTGAATGCGGGCACCCTCATTGTGTCCGTTTTAATGCTCATCGGGCCTTCATATCTGATTTCAAAAATTTCGCCGGCAGCGATTATGAGGTATGAATGAGGCCTTCTGACCCTCCCGAACCAAATTTCCCGATATAAAATCGGGACAGGCAGGAACAGGCTCTAAAGGGGGAATATTGGAAGGAATATAAAACTTTTTCTGACTTATTAAGATTTGATAATTTATTTTGTAATATTTATGAAAGACCTTTTTTCAGATATATACAATCAATCAGACGAACCAAAATCCCCGCTTCAGGGAGTTGGAGTGACAGATTTACGGAACCAGATCAATTCTCTGCGCCATGAACTTGAGCAGCACAACTACAATTATTATGTGCTGAACAATCCGACCATTTCCGATTTTGAATTTGATATGAAGATGAAGCAGCTGGAAGAACTGGAAAAGGAACATCCCGAATTTTTCGACCCTAATTCGCCCACTCAGCGGGTAGGAAGTGATGTAATCAGTTCATTCAAACAAGTGAAACATCAATATCCGATGCTTTCGCTCAGCAACACCTATTCGGAAGGCGAAGTGAATGAATTCTTCGAACGAACGCGAAAAGCATTGAACACCGGTTTCGAACTTGTCTGCGAACTAAAATACGATGGAACCTCCATTTCGCTGGTATATGAAAACGGTCTGCTCGTACGTGCGGTTACCCGTGGCGACGGCGAAAAAGGCGATGATGTGACTTCCAACGTGAAAACTATCCGCAGCATTCCGCTCAGGCTGCAGGGCAACGATTTTCCGGAAAAATTTGAAATACGCGGAGAGGTGCTTATGCCCTGGAATGTGTTTGATGAGTTGAATAAAGAACGCGAAGAACAGGAAGAACCACTTTTTGCCAATCCGCGCAACGCAGCTTCGGGTACGCTGAAAATGCAAAATCCGGCAGAAGTTGCGAAAAGAAAATTAGACGGATTTTTTTATTTTCTACTGGGCGATGTTTTGCCGTCCGATAGTCATTTTGATAACCTGCAGGCTGCCAGAAAATGGGGATTCAAAGTATCAGACGCCATCAGGCGATGCAAAAATCTGCAGGAAGTCATCGAATTTATCAATTACTGGGATGCAGAACGAAAAAACCTGCTTGTAGCCACTGATGGAATAGTGATAAAAGTGGATTCGCTCAGTCAGCAGCGCAACCTGGGCACTACTGCCAAATCGCCGCGATGGGCCATTGCATACAAATTTCAGGCAGAGCAGGCTACTACGAGGCTGAATTCAGTGTCCTATCAGGTTGGTCGGACCGGCGCAATTACGCCCGTTGCCAATCTGGATCCTGTTCAACTTTCGGGCACAACCGTGAAACGAGCTTCGCTACACAATGCCGACATCATTGAGAGCCTTGATTTACACATCGGTGACAGGGTTTATGTGGAAAAAGGAGGTGAAATTATTCCGAAAATAACGGGTGTAGATAAAGAAGCCCGAATACTGATTGGCGAAAAAATACGGTTTATTTCAAAATGCCCCGAATGCGGTACTTTGCTGAAACGTTTTGAAGGAGAAGCAGCTCACTACTGCCCCAATGAGAACGCATGTCCTCCGCAGATAAAAGGAAAAATGGTACATTTTGTCAGTCGCAAAGCAATGAATATCGACGGCTTAGGCGAAGAAACCATTAACCTGCTATATCAAAATGAGTTATTAAGAAATATAGCAGATATTTATGAACTGAAAGCATCCGATATAGCGCGCCTGGAACGTCTGGGCGAAAAGTCAGCCAAAAACATCATCAATGGCATCGAAATTTCACGAAATGTCCCTTTCGAACGAGTGCTTTTCGCACTCGGGATACGCTTTGTGGGCGAAACAGTGGCCAAAAAACTCGCACTGGCATTTCAGAACATCGAAAATCTGGAAAAAGCCACCATCGAAGAACTCACAAATGTGGATGAAATAGGACAAAGAATAGCTGAAAGCGTGATAGCCTATTTTGACGATTCGCTAAACCGGGAAATGGTAGAAAAGCTAAAAATGTACGGTCTGAAAATGTCGGTTTCGGAAGAAAAACTCCGGAACATGAGTGATACACTCTCCGGAAAGGTAATCGTAATCAGCGGTACATTTGCCAAACACCCGCGCGACGAGTACAAAACAATAATTGAACAGCACGGAGGAAAAAACAGCGGCAGCGTATCATCCAAAACAAGTTTCATCCTTGCCGGAGAAAATATGGGACCAGAAAAGCTCAATAAAGCACAGAAATTAAATATTCCCGTAATAACCGAAGATGAATTTCTAAAAATGATTGATTTGAAAGAAACTATCTAAAATTTGTAAAGTTTATTTAACCCTGATATGTGTATTTGACAATTATTGTTACTTTTGCAGAAGAACATGCTTTTGAAATGAAAAAACTCAATCAATATATTCTAAAAAGAAGAGTTGCCAAATTTTTAAAGGAGACAAACCGGGCCAAACGATATGTCGATTACAAGAATGCAAGTACCATATTACTCATTTTCGAAAGCGATTATATTGAAAAAAACCGTTTCATCCGCAAAGCAATAGAAGTGCTCACAGCCGATGGAAAAAAGGTTTTTGCATGGGGTTTTCTGGATAAAAAGATGACTTCAACCGCTATCCTGCCTACTTTCAAAATCCTGGACCGCAGCACTATCGACTGGTTTGGATGCCCCAAAACTCCTTACCTGAAAGAACTGATGGAAGTTCAGTACGACATGGTAATTGATCTGACTCTCACCGATATTATACCCCTTCAATATGTATGCCTTTACTCAAATGCATCCATGAAAAGCGGAATGAGCCGTTCAATGGATGATGTGCTGGATTTTGTAATTAAAATACCCCAACCGGAACCGCAGGATATACCCGAAAATGAAGAAGAACGAAGAAAAATTGAATTCCAGGATTTGAACGAGAGCCTTTTTCACACTGATCAGCAATATCTTTTCGAACAATTAATTTTTTACCTCAAAAGAATAAAAACTAACGATTAAAAAGTGTAATTTTGCAGAAAATTTCAAAACACTTGCAGAGGCTAACGATTGAAGTTTTTTTAATTATTCAAAACAGAAACTGACCGTAATAAAACAAGATATTTCAAACATGCTGAACTCGAAACTGGTTGGAATGGGCGTGGCGCTCATTACTCCCTTCAAAGAAGATGAATCCATTGATTTTGATGCTCTTACAAAAGTGATAGAACATCAGATAAAAAACGGTACCGATTACCTTGTTGTATGCGGCACTACTGCCGAAACACCCACACTGACCGGCGAAGAAAAAGAAGAAATAAAACAGTTTGTGGCTCAAACAGCAGCCGGAAGAATTCCGTTGGTTTACGGAATTGGTGGAAATAACACCAAAGAAGTCGTAAACAAGATTCAGACAACTGACCTGACAGGATACGAGGCTATACTTTCTGTCACTCCTTACTATAACAAACCATCGCAGGAAGGACTTTATCAGCATTATGCAGCAATAGCCAAAGCCTCTCCCCTACCCATAATCCTTTACAACGTACCCGGGCGAACAGGTGTAAACATGACTGCAGAAACCACACTTCGCATAGCTAATGAGTTCAAAAATGTTTGTGCTGTAAAAGAAGCATCCGGAAATTTCAGTCAGATTGACGACATTATCAAGAACAAACCCGAAGACTTTATGGTAATTTCCGGCGACGACGGCATTACATTCCCGCTTATAACACTGGGAGCCGTAGGAGTTATTTCGGTAATCGGGAATGCTTTTCCAAAAGAGTTCAGCCGCATGGTCAGGCTCGCATTGGAAGGCGATTACAGAAGCGCACGGCAAATTCATCACAAATTTACAGAACTGATCAGCTTGCTTTTCGTGGAAGGAAATCCGGCAGGAGTAAAGAGCATGCTGGCCATAATGGGACTCATTGAGAACAAATTAAGACTTCCTTTGGTGCCAAACACCATCAAAACTTACGAAAAAATCCGACGGGTATTGAATGAAATTATCTAGTAAAGAATAAGCTTACACCAATAAAACTAATCACGGCTCCCACTACCTGGCGGGTCGTGATTTTTTCTTTAAACATCAACGATGACGGGAAAATAATCAGAATGGGTACGAGTGCCATCAATGTGGATGCAATACCTGTTTGTGTATGCTGAACTGCAAATAAAGACAACGATACACCCACAAACGGACCAAAAACCGTTCCTATGGATACAGCTTTCATTCCTTCCCTGTTTTGAACCGCCGATTTCACCTTTCCCCAACGACCTAATACGGTAATAAACAGAGCAAAACACACAAAACCAAAAATCGCCCTGATTTGAGTGGCAGCCATCGGATCGTAGTCACCAATTCCCTTTTTGCTCAGTATCAGCCCTACGGCTTGTCCGAGAGCAGCCAGGAATGCCAACACAAAACCTTTGAACGGGATATTCAGTTTCATATTCCTGTTGAATATGACTATAATGATTCCGGTCAGACTGATAAGAATGGCAGCAATGCTTCTGGGTGATAGCACTTCATTCAAGAAGAACCATCCTATTATAGCTGTCATCATCGGATGAAGACTCATGATGAGCGATGCAGTACGCGATCCGATTACAGAATACGACTTGAACAACATCAAATCGCCGATAAAAAAGCCGACTACACCCGAAATGGCCAGCCAAAACCAGTTGTAAGCAGTAGCGTCCATTGGGAAAAACATGCCTCTGGTTATCAGGGTAGTAAATCCCAGAAAAAAAACTGCCAGAAAAAGACGTATAATATTTACCTGCAACGAACCTATCTGTTTGCCGGCTTTCTCAAAAAACAAGGCGCTGCCAGTCCACGTAAATGAAACCAGTAACGCAGCTATTTCGCCTATATGTGACTGAAAGTAATTCAAACTTGAATGCTTATTATTTCAAAATACCACTTTTTGATAATTTCAAAAAAGGAGAGACATCAACAATCAGTTAATATCTCTCCTTTCATCGAGAGCGGAAGACGGGGCTCAAACCCGCGACCCTCAGCTTGGAAGGCTAATGCTCTATCGACTGAGCTACTTCCGCAA
>ERZ1645189.113-NODE-113-length-19701-cov-6.040772_pt1 | contig 19701 bp, 20 predicted proteins | sample MGYA00575350_ERZ1645189 | MGnify/ENA primary metagenome ERZ1645189 (study PRJEB40845, sample SAMN11283421) | freshwater sediment metagenome | isolation source: river sediment | host: Sediment | place: India: Jajmau, Kanpur | collected 2015-12-17 ...
AATTCAATCCTGCATATGTAAATATAATAAATATCTAATATAACACTACTTTTCTTGCATCATAGCCAATATTTATGCAAAAATCGCATAACCCATGCTATAAAAAGCAATTAGGTCCATGCGATTTTAAAAAAATTATATATTTTCGTATCTATTTTTCAGCAGAGCATACGCATACGTTCCTAAGACTGCTCCCAACAAAGTCACGATGCCCATCATCTTTCCTTCACCTATTTGAGCCAGCAACGTCCCCGGACAAGCTCCAGACATTCCCCAACCAACCCCGAAAATCATTCCTCCGACGGCTGTGTACTTGGTTAGTTTCTTCACATTGACTTCTATAATCTGCCCTCTAAACCCCTTGTACTGATTCATTGCTAAGATTCGCATGCCAATTGCGCCAACAATAATGGCCGATGCCATCACCAATGCTAATGTTAAGTCGGTTCCGGTAAACATATGATAAATGTAATTATAATCCGAAGCTCTCACTCTACTTAGAGCATAACCAAACAACATACCAAACCCCAAAAAAGATAAATTCTTCCGCAACTTATACACCTCCCATAAGAAAGACACGGATGGCGAACACCGTCACCGCTCCAAATAAAAGAAAGCAAATGGTTGCTACCAAGCTAGACAAATGAAAGTTCGCAAGCCCATGTATGCTATGCCCAGAAGTACATCCTCCGGCGATACGTGCCCCTAAGCCTAGCAAAAAACCTCCCATAAGAAACCAAAGAACATTGCCCCAAATCGGCCATTGCAGAGTTTCTGAGAAAACACCCATTTCAATCGTAGCCACAGGCAACCCCATCACTCGACCTGCAATAAATGCTCCGATCAGCATGCCAATCATCATGTAAAAACGATGGTTTACAATCGATGAAAAGCTTTTTGAGTTCAACCAAGATAACTTTGTTTTGGGGAACAGTAACTTAGCAAAATTCCCAAAGCCCGTGGAAACCCCTAAGGCAGTATTGAGGAAATAGTATAATAATGGGACCAAAGCCCCTATGACCAATCCACCCATCCACCAAGGCCAAGGTTCTGCAGGAAACCATTGTGTCATATAAAACCCTCCTTACTCAATCGGATATCCTAATGCATTCCAAACAGAGGTGCCTCCCAAGACATTCATCACTTCTATATCGCTACGCTTTTGTAAAAACAGACTTGCCGCAAGCAAGGAACGATTCCCACTATTGCATATGAACGCGACCGGTTTATTGACGGGAATTTCATTTGCTCTAGTGCGAACATCCGGAGCCGGCATATGAATTGAACCGAGAATATGAAAAGTATCCCATTCACTTTTCAATCTGGTATCTACCAAAGTGATCTCTTTTCGCTCCAGCTTCTCACGTAACTCCTCAACAGAAATGCTTGTCAATCTAGATGTTCTATACCCCTTCATCGCAAACCCATTCATCCCACTTCTTAGATAGCCTTTGACTCGATCGAGCCCTACGCTATAAAGGCCTTTGCAGGCAATTGCTACATCCTTCTCTGAATCTACAATCAACAAGATCGTCGGATCTGGTGGTAGTACCCATCCTGCAAAGGTAGCAAAATTTCCACGCAGACTCAACCCAAAGGCATGAGGAATATGTGCAGAAGCAAACGGAAGCAAATCTCTGGTATCCACAACGATAGCCCCTGCTCTCATTTCCTCTTTGAATTCCTCGGGCTTTAAAGCCATTGGTTTTTCGAGATTTTGTGTGTTGGCAGGACCTAGCCGATTCATTTCCGAGCATCGCGAAAAGTGGTCGGGGGCTTCCGGCATATCTTGCAGAAAACTGTCTACAAATGCTTCTAGAGGATGTAGTTTCATTGCATCGTTATGCATGCGCTCTGTTCCTAAAGTAGAAGACAATTTAGAGGATAACGCTTTTCCGCAGAGAGATCCTGCTCCGTGGGCTGGATAGATTTCGATATGATCTCCGTAGGCTTCGATTTTTCGTAAACTATGATACAGCTGAGTAGCCAACTGATTCTTCATCATCGGAAATAAATCGGGTCGTCCAGCATCTCCGATTAAAAGAGTATCCCCAGTAAAAGCCAAAACATATTCTGGTCCACGCAGGGTGTCAGCAACTAAGAAAATAGAACAATCAGGGGTATGTCCCGGTGTATCTAGCATTTTAATGTGAAAAGAATCGATTTGCCATTCCTCACCATCCACAAGGGCATGATGATCGAATAAGGCATTCGCGGTTTTTGACATATAAATCGTTGCACCAGTTCGCTCTGCTAATTCGATATGACCCGAAACAAAATCCGCATGAAGATGTGTTTCCAGTATGGCAATTATCGGTAGCTGATATCCTAATGCTGCATCCAAATACACCTGTACATCTCGAGCGGGATCGATAACAATGCAACCATTCTCTCCCCCAAGAATATAGGAACAATGAGCCAGTCCCGGAGTATAGATTTGCTTGAAATCCATAACAACACCTCTTCTTTCATTTTTCTAAACTTAGCTCCACACCAACCAAATGACCAATGTGGCAAGAATGGAGGAAAAGCCTGCTATAGCTAATCCTTTATGGATAAATTCCGAGGAAGTGAACCCCATTTCGCCCTGTACCACCAATGTGACCTTGTTGGTAGGGATTAAAATACTTAAACTCGCACCGGCAGCCACCGCCATCAGTAGTGCATCCAAAGGAATAGCCAAGGATCCTGCTTGATGCAGTTGAACCATAATGGGAGAGACAATCACCGCAGCCACCGCATTGTCCATGACATTGGCCAAAGCACTGGTGATAAGGACGATAAAAAACAGAGTCCATAAAGTTGGTAACAGCGTGAGCAGAGGGGTAAGAAATTCCACCAATGCTACGAATGACCCATTGCTCTGCATGATAGTGGATACACTCATCATACAGCCCACAATGACGAGAACCGAAAGATTCAAGCTTTCATACGATTTTCTGGCATCTAGGACGCCGGCTGCGCCCCATAACACGATCAATGTACCAAAAGCTAAAACGGGTGGTAAGATACCTATAGCAGTGATCCATATTGCAGGAATCAGTGGAATAATGACCCACAAAACTTTCCGCTTGTCTCGTGCTGGCAACGGGGGTAAAGAAGATAAATCCATCTCTTTTGCGGCTTTCTCAAAAGGGGAATGCAGAATCCAGCCACACTCTTCACATACGAAGAGGAATAGAACACCAACCATGATGATTGCCATGCCGTGAGGTAAAAAATCAAAGATTCGAAAAGGAATACCCGTTGCTTGTCCGCGAAAAGAAGATACGATTAAGTTAGATCCGGTACCAATAAGGGTTGCCGAGCCGCCCAATAAAGCGGCATAAGCCAGTGCCAAGCCGAAATCACTCTCTTTTGCTCCAACCCGTTCTGCCATGCGCTTAGAGGTAGGAATTAATAAACCGACTGCACCTACATTGTTCATGAAAGCAGACATGAAAGCTGTTGTCAGGAAAATAACGAGGAGTTGAATTCTTGGATTAAAAATTCTCCGTTGTATTGCTCGTCCTAAACCAATGAAAAGACCCGAATCTGTTACAACCTGACTCATAATCAAGACAACCGCTATGGTAAATAGTGCAGGGGAAGCAAACCCACTAAATAGCAAGACCGGTTGCACCATGCCACTGAGTCCAAAGATTAGCAATCCACAGAAAGCCGCTACATCAAAGCGCACTCGATGACTGAGAACTGCTAATATAATAGAAATCAGCACGACCCAAGACATAAGAATTTCATGATTCAAAGGGTCTTACACCCCCATTTCTTAATGGATATGAAAGGAAGTTGCCCCATTATGGTGCAACTTCCGAAACTACTATTTCTGATGTTTCAGTAGGTCCCGGATTTCCTCCAACAACATACTTTCTTTGCTGGGGGCAGGCGGAGCCGGCGGTGCCTTTACTTCTTTCTTCTTCATCGAATTCATGGCTTTGATTACCATAAACAAAGTGAAAGCTATAATAAGGAAGTCTACGATCATCTGGATGAATGAGCCATAACGAATGGCTACTTCAGCCACTTCTCCAACCGCGGGAACCAAAATCCACTTTAAGTCCGTGAAGTTTACCCCGCCCAAAATCAAACCTATGACCGGCATTAAGAGATCGTTCACCAACGAGCCGACAATTTTGCCAAAAGCTCCTCCAATAATCACACCAACGGCCAAGTCCACTACATTGCCTCTCATAGCAAATTCCTTAAACTGCTTTAACATGATTGTAGCCTCCAATTATTATCTTCCCTGTCTGTTCGTTCTGACCCTTTCGAGATAAAAAAATGGCATAATTTACCGAATTCTTTATTTTTCTTCGAGTCCGAGCAGTTTTAGTATAACAAAAGACAGGATGGAAGTCAATAAAAAAGGCAACCGGTTGTAACCGGTTGCCTTCATTTGCGTAATAGTGGAGCTGATGATCGGGATTGAACCGATGACCTTATCCTTACCAAGGATACGCTCTACCGACTGAGCTACATCAGCATAGTTGGTTGCGGGGGCAGGATTTGAACCTACGACCTCCGGGTTATGAGCCCGACGAGCTACCAGACTGCTCTACCCCGCGATGAATGGAGCTGATGATCGGGATTGAACCGATGACCTTATCCTTACCAAGGATACGCTCTACCGACTGAGCTACATCAGCAAAAAAAATGGAGCGGGAGACGGGAATCGAACCCGCACGACCGGCTTGGAAGGCCGGGACTCTACCTTTGAGCTACTCCCGCATAGAATGACCCGCTGTTTAGCGGGGTGTTTCGCTTTCGAGCGATTCCTCGCTGGTAAGCGAGGTTTTTTACAAGCAAGTAAAATTGGTGGTGGGAGCTGGATTCGAACCAGCGAAAGCAGTGCTAGCAGATTTACAGTCTGCCCCCTTTGGCCAACTCGGGAATCCCACCCTGTGGAACGTTGGTTATTATATCGTTAGTTGAGAAAAAAGTCAACCGCTTTTTGTGGTTTCTTTCAATAGAATTGCAAAGTTATGTTTAACTCTTATTCTTAATCGGTTGGAGTTTGCAATGCAAAATGACGTCATTACGGCGATTTCGTTTGTAATATATGGATAAGATGCGATTCAATACCAAAATACCATTTTCATAGGTTGAGGTTGGAAGCAATAACACATACTGACTGTTGCTGTATTGCGAAATGACATCACCACGTCTTAAATTTTCTTTCAGAATCGCCAGCAAGCGTTTCATAACGAAAACCATACGTTTGGAGTCAACCATGCCCGATAGTTTCTTGTTGGGTGTGATAGTGATTAGCGCAATGTAGATGGGTTCCTGGCTTCGAGATGAACGTCGGAACTCTAAACAATATGCTTCTCTAAAAAAACTGTAGTCGCAGACAAAGGCCCCTTGTCCGGGGTCTTGTAAACGTAATTTTTGTTGAATCGCACTCAAATCGGTTTCAATCTGTTGCTGCAATTGCATGATATCACCGTATAAGTTACGCAATGCATCACTGGGATACTCGCCTTTTTCACGAATAAACAGCTCATTCGCCTTCTCATAGAACATTAAGGCTTCCTGATGTTGTCCGGTGTGCAATAAACTACGTATATAAAAGACATTCAGCTCATCATTTAGTGGGTGGAATTCCAACCCTTTTTTACAAAGTTGAAGAACCTTATCATGAAATTGATTCAACTCATAGTATTCAGCCAATTGAAGCAATGCCATGAGAAGTTTTTCTCTCAACTGTAATCGTTTCTCTTCGACCCAAGGGACTTGTATGCGAGGCAAAAAATCTCCTCGATAAAGAGAAACTGCTTCTTCTAGTTTGGCGATTCCATCCTCTTTGCGTAATCGTTTCTGTGTTGCTTGAACCATCAAATCCTCGAAGATCTCCACGTCAATCTCCACGGAAACACTCGGGTTCCAATAGTAAAAACCTTTCCCCGTTTCGATTAATTCTTGATCATCGGGCGTGATTGGTTTTACCATTTCTCGGACCCTATATAATTGTGTTTTAAGTGTATTGACTGGATTTCTGCTACGCTCATCTTCCCACAACATCTTCGTTAACTCTTCATGGCTCATCGGTGATTGGCGGTGTAATAACAAGAAGGCTAAGATGCTCCACAGTTTGCGAGAATGGTTCATCTGCTCTGATACTTCCACCAACTCAGAGGTTAACGTGAACTCCCCTAACATTCTAATATTCAACATGGTTTTCTCAGTGATTTCTACCATTCTCGTCCCCCCCCTTACTAATAATTGGTACGTTGCCGTAATGCTTCATACATGAATAATCCGCCGGCTACAGATGCATTCAAACTACCAATCGGTCCCACCATAGGAAAGCGCAACAAGAAATCGCAATGCTCTTTCACCAAACGACTTAAGCCCTTGCCTTCACTTCCAATGACAATGGCCAAAGGTCCTTTGAGATTGCTTCGATAGATTACTTCGCCGTCCATGTCAGCTCCGGCAACCCAAACTCCCTGCGTTTTCAGTTGCTGAAGTGTGCGGCTAATATTTGTCACTGTTGCAACAGGCAAGTATTCCCAAGCTCCCGCGGCAGCTTTCAGCGCTACAGGGGACATACCGGCTGCTCGCTTTTCCCGTAAAATCATGCCATGCGCCCCAACCGCAGCGGCTGTTCGCATAAGGGCACCTACATTTCCGGGGTCTTCAACACCGTCAAGAACGATAAGAAAAGGATCTTCTCCCTTTTCTTTGGCCATTCGCAACATATCCTCCACATCGACCATGGGTTTTGCTACTGCAATTGCAATTACTCCTTGGTGAATCCGACCTTCACTAAGCTGATCCAATCGATCCCGATCCACCCTCTGGATTTCAATTTTCTTCTCGCGAGCAAGGTATTCAATGGAGGAAAACGCCTCTCCCTTACCATCTTTTAACAAAAAAATACTTTCTATAGGGCGATTTGCCTTCATGGCTTCTAAAACCGGATGTCTACCTTCTATTTGTTCCATCACGACCTCCTTGGTTTATCTTCTCGCACAGGGAAGCGACCACAAGACATTTTTCCCTCAGGACAATATCCTTCCCTTTCACAGACAGGTCCTGTCATTGTGAAGAGCAGTGGAGATACTTTGATGAGTTCGGTCCGCATCAGAGCGGCCATTTGTCTAATTTCCCATTGAGCCCTCATACATAATCGTTTGGTAAAAAAGTTGTACAGACTTCGAGCATTCATCGTCATCACAAGTTTCGTCTCACAGGCATTCGGCAACACATAACGAGCATCCTCTTTTGGCATACCTAAAGCCAATAATTGGTTATATCCCTCTTGAATCGTCTGCATTTGCTTCAAGAATACTTCTCTTGCCTCTTGATGATTCTCTATACTGGGCGGCATCACGAAGTCAAAAGCTTTCTCGCTGACATACCGCTGAGATTGTTGAGAATAGGACGCTAGGCGATGACGAACCAACTGATGAGATAGAGCCCTGCTTACACCCTCAATGGCAAAGGTGAAATTCACATGCTCAATAGGGGACTCATGCCCCATAGATAAGAGGTCGTCGACTAATTTGGTTACTTGCTTATCTGTCATGGTTTCCTGCAATTGGACCGCTCCCACCGGGGAATAACACAAACGCGCAGCTGCTGCAACCAGTTGATCCGGGTTCGGGGTATGACTTAATAGAATCACGTTCATAATGCGGCCGTCTCCGTTCCTTGAATAAGATATTGCACCAATTCTTGTATCCGAGCTTGCCGTTCCTGAAGATATAAAAAACCCATTAACGCTTCTAGGGCAGTAGCATAACGATACTCGATGATGCTCGACCCTCTTGTGGAGTGTTTGCTTTTAACATTTCGCCCACGGCGAATCCACTCCATTTCTTCTTCGGACAGAATTGGTGTTAGAAATACAACTGCTTTGGCTTGTGCGTCAGCACTCACATAGCGGACCGTTTGACAATTTAAATCATGCAGCTTAATGTGACCACGACGAATCATTTCGTTTCTAATGGCTAACTCAAATACAGCATCGCCCAAATAGGCCAAAGCCAAGGGGTTTCCTGAGCTTAACAAATCTTTTATTTTCTCTGCCATTGAACCCCCTGCGGGGTATCTTTGATGATGACACCCATGTCCTCTAGTTCTTTCCGTATGGCATCTGCGGTTGCCCAGTTTTTTGCTTGACGCGCTTCCTGCCGCTTCGCAATAAGCTCCTCCACAACTTTCTTCAGTGATTCCTCTAAGCCGTCGTTCTCTTGGAAAGCCGAAGCAAATCCTAACAAATCAGCCCAGTCTACATATAATTCCAACAACTGTTTGCTCCATCCACGATTCAGTTGATTCGTGGATAACCAAAGATTGACTTGCTTGTTCAGTTCAAACAATACTGCCACTGCACCCGAGGTGTTAAAATCATCACACAATGCTTGCCAAAACTCTTGTTGTGCATGTTCAACGATGAACTGAATCTTTTCGTCGTCCGTAGGATGATCAGAATTCACATGCCGTAGATTCTGAATCGTATTTTGCAAACGTTCCAAGGCGACTCTACTTTGTTCAAGTAATTCCTGAGAAAATGCCAGTGGAGAGCGATAATGTGCCGATAAGATAAAGAATCGCAACAGGTAAGCGGGTACTTGCTCCAATAAATCTTTCACACGGAAAAAATTGTGTAAAGATTTAGACATCTTCTCTCCCCCGGGTAAAGTGAGCATGCCATGATGCATCCAATATTTGGCATACTCATGACCACAAGCACACCTACTTTGCGCCAGCTCGTTTTCGTGATGGGGGAACAAGATGTCCACACCGCCACCGTGCATATCATAGGATTCACCTAGATACTTGCATGACATGGCAGAACATTCAATATGCCACCCGGGAGTTCCGGGTCCCCAAGGACTGTCCCACACCGGTTCACCCGGTTGAGCCACCGTCCACAGGGCAAAATCACCCGGATGCTCTTTATGGTCTTCTACTTCCAACCGTGCTCCGGCTTGCATTTCTTCTACTCTTCTGCCGGACAGTTCCCCATATGAAGGGTCACTGGCTACACGAAAGTAGACATTGCCCTCCTTAGGATACGCATGACCTTTGTCTATGAGGATTTGAATCATTTGAATGATTTCTGCAATATTCTCCGTCACGCGGCAATATAAATCCGCTCCGGCCACTTCAAGACCCTTCATATCTCTGAAATAAGCATCGATGTAGTGTTGTGCCATTTCTAAAGGATCTTGCCCCAGTGAAATCGCTTTCGCAGCGATTTTTTCGTTCACGTCTGTAAAATTCTGTACATGATACACTTGATAACCCAATCTTTTTAAGATACGCTTAATGGTATCCCAAACCAAATCCATGCGAGCATGCCCAATATGGCAATCATCTTGAACCGTTAGCCCACAAGTGTAAATGGAGATTCTACCCGGTTTCAAGGGGACTAGTTCTTCTTTCTTTCTGGACAAACTATTATATACCATGACTGTTCTCATATTATACTCTCCTTTTTCAGTAAAGCCACCGCATGAGCTGCAAGCCCTTCTTTGCGACCGATAAAACCCAACCCTTCGGTTGTTGTTGCTTTAATATTGACTTTTTCAGGATTTATGGACAATAATTCTGCAAGTCGACATCGCATCATCTCCCGATAGGGTGCAATCTTTGGGATTTGCGCCATTATGGTGAGATCCACGTTTTGAATCACAAATCCGTTTTGTTGGATTAGATCCATCACTCGCAACAACAAAATTGAGCTGTCAATATTTTTATACGTCATATCGTTGTCCGGGAAATGCAGACCAATGTCTCCTAACCCGGCAGCACCTAACAACGCATCACATAATGCGTGAAGTGGTGCATCTGCATCGGAATGACCTTGTAACCCTATGCTTGAAGGAATTGCAATGTTACAAAGGACCATGGCTCGGTTTTCTGCATAAGCATGGACATCATATCCACTGCCGATTCGATAATCCTCAGACATCATCGTTCCTCCTAATTACTGATTTTGGCAAATATCATGCGGCCAGCCGAAGTTTGTAAAGAAGTGGTAACCTCTACCATCAGTGTTTTACCTACCAATCGACTTGCACCATCCACCACGACCATTGTCCCGTCATCTAAATAGCCAATTCCTTGACCAGGTTCACGACCCACTTTGATGATGGTAACATTCATACCTTCGCCGGGTAAAACAATGGTTCGTAAAGCATTTGCCAAATCATTGATGTTTAGTACTTGAACCTGCTGTAAAACACTCATTTTATTGAGATTATAGTCAAGTGTTAACAATTTATACCCGGTTTCTTGTGATAATTTGACCAGTTTGGTATCTACTGCTGTTTCGTTTTCGTAATCACGTTCCGAAATAATCACAGGAAAGTTGATCTCTTTTTGTATGCGATTGAGGATGTCGAATCCACGCCGACCTCTGGCACGTTTGATGGGATCTGTTGAATCCGATAAAAGCTGCAACTCGGATAACACAAAGAGGGGTACCACGAGCGGGCCTTCTAAGAATCCTGTCGCGCACAAGTCTGCAATACGACCATCAATAATCACACTGGTATCCAGTAGCTTACCCTTTTGCTCGGGACTTCTCGTATTTTGATTCTCAAGCTGGGAGGAGGGCTTTACGGAAATGTCACTGCGATCTCTTCTAAAAAAGTCAGTGAATTTCTGAATCTCCTTTTTCTGATAAAGTGCCAATCGCAATCCCACGAATCCTAAGATGATATTCAAAGCCAATGTAATACTGACCCCAATGAAAGGGACTCCTCTCAAAGCAAGCCCCATGAGATTTGCTAGAAGAAGACCTATTATCAAGCCAACCGACCCAATGAGCACATCGGCTAAGGGGAGCTTTTGTAAAATAATCTCCATAAGGTGTATGAGTTTTTCAACGGCCGTTATTAATAATGGGGAGAATAAAAACGCAATAAGGCCAACCAGCACAATTGAAACAACGTCTACAGCAAGAGCTCGCCATGGAGCTACATTCAGCCAAGAATCCCACTGAAACATAGCATAAAGAATTCGTATGGTCGGTAATAGCTGAAACCCCAAATAGGCCCCCGCCAAAGCCAAAAGAACTCTAATGAAAAATTTTGTTCGCTTCACATCTCTCACCTGCCTTTCGAGACATACTTTTCCCAAACGAGGAGTGTCTGATTTCGAACATGTATATATTCCATACTAAAAGCCTACTTCCTTTCAAAGTCACAAATTTTTCGCAAATCTTTCGCATTATGGTCAATTGTAACCGCTGCGACGTCGAGGCTTACTCTTCTCCCTGTTCTTCCACACAAACCGACTAATGCAGACAGAATAAAAACTTTTTTCACAAAATCGCAAACATTCCTTGACATAGAATTCAATGCGTGATATAGTATGTTCGTATCTGAGAGAGCTAGCAGGCAAGATTAGGTAAACGGTTTTCGATATAGTGATCCCGCTCTTAGCCACGAGACTCCAGAACAATATTTTTATGACCCGTTAGTGGTTAGGAGGAAAAAAATTATGTATCAAGACAAAAACCTGCAATGCCGTGACTGTGGTGTTGAATTTGCATTCACCGCCGGTGAACAAGAATTCTATGCTTCCCGTGGCTTCACCAACGAGCCCTCTCGTTGCCCCAGCTGCCGTAAAGCACGCAAAAACACCCGTGGCGAAGGCCAACCGCAACAACGCGAAATGTTCGAAGCTACCTGCGCCGAATGTGGCAAAGTTGCTTATGTTCCTTTCCGTCCCACCGGTGACCGCCCGGTATATTGCAAAGATTGCTACTCTGCCCACAACAACCGCTACTAAGATATAACCCAATGCTCTTATCATAAAGAGCGCTAGGTCTAAGTGAGTTGAATTGTAAGAAGCTTCCCCACCGGTTTAACCGTACCGGTAGAGAAGCTTCTTTTTTGTTATGCTTTCTTGGATTGTTAGGAAAGAGGTATGACTCTATGAAATACCTTCTTCCCTTTGCGAATAATGATACGACCATTCTGTAAAAGCAACGAGGAGATTTGGCTATCCACCGAATCTACTAGTTCATCTTGAATTTTGATGCCTGCTTGTTGGACCAATCTGCGGCCTTCGGATTTGCTGGAGACTAGTTTGCACTGCACCAATAAATCGATGACATTGATACCTTGATCCAGTAACTCTGCCGAAATCTCTGTCGTTGGCATGTGTGTTTCATCACCACCACCCTCAAACAAAGCCGCTGCTGCGGCAGCAGCTTTATCTGCTTCTTCTCTTCCATGAATCAGTGCAGTAATCGAATGCGCCAACTGCTTTTTGGCCTCATTAATGTCTGCACCGGGAGCAGTGGCTACTTGAATCTCCTCCATACTCATGAAAGTATACACAGACATGTATCGAGCCACATCTCCATCTTCGACATTTCGCCAGTATTGAAAGAACTCATAAGGAGTCGTTTTCTCCGGATCCAGCCACACGGCACCTTTCTCGGTTTTCCCCATTTTCTGACCGCTGCTGGTCAAAAGCAATGGTAAAGTTAAAGCATACGCTTCTCCCCGTTCCAAACGGCGTATCAAATCGGCTCCTGCTAAAATATTGCTCCACTGATCATCTCCACCGATTTGTAATTTGCAGCCATAGTGGCGGTAAAGATTCAAGAAATCATAGGCCTGCATTATCATATAATTGAATTCCAAGAAACTTAAGCCAACATCCGGGCGTTCCATGCGGGCACGGAAGCAATCCGCTGTGAGCATGCGATTTACACTAAAATGAGATCCGATTTCCCTTAAGAATGGAACATATTCCAACTTCATCAACCAATCCGCATTGTCCACCATTCGTGCTTGTCCATTCGAGAAATCCAGCACACGTTCGAGTTGACGACGTAGCCCTGCCTTATTGTGCTCAATGTCTTCCACGGTGAGCATCTTGCGCATTTCCGTTTTCCCAGAAGGATCTCCCACCATAGCGGTACCTCCGCCAACCACAATGATAGGACGATGACCCATGCGCTGCATATGTGCCATAACCATAACCGGGTACAAGTGCCCTACATGTAAACTATCGGCAGTCGGATCTATCCCCACATACATAGTGACTCGCTCTTTGGCGAACATTTCTTTGATTTCTGTCTCATGGCTCAATTGCTGAATAAAGCCTCTCTCCTGCAACATTTCAAATGCAGATTTCATAAAAAAACCTCCTTCTTGATATAGATAAAAAAAAGACACCCCCGGTAAGGGGCGTCATTGAACGCGGTACCACCCATTTTCGAAGATTCATAGAATCCTCTCTTTGGACTCTTCTAACGCGGAGCGAACGGCAATGCCTACTTCCATCTTGTGTTAGGATGGTTTCGAATTGCAACTCGGGAGTGTATTTCCCTTTATCTTGGCCCCGGCTCACACCAACCGCCGAATCTCTGAATCCAAGTGTAAAGCTACTTCTCTCCGTCATAGTTATTGAATTCAATATATAAGATACTAACGGATTTGTCAAGAAATTTTACGAAAACCATGGCAGGTGAAACAATCCCAAGAACAATACAAACCCGAAAAAAGTGCTGGCGATGGCAGTGATGAGTTGCTGACGAATAAATTGACTTCGGTCTTGTTCTGGAGTCAATGAAGCAGATGCCAATGCGCCTAAGGTGGTAAAAGGTCCTGTCGTAACCAAATGGCCCCCTGCGACGATGGCAGCCACCATAATAGAAGCAGATATGGGTTGTAAATCTTGCAGTAAGCCGGGTAAGGTTCGAATTAATGTAGGCATTACCACCCCGGAAGCACTGGCAAAAAATGTCATTATGGAACTAATCACTCCCATGACAGCGGGCGCGGTTTGCTCATTCATGAATCCTCTAAAAAAGCTCGTCAATAAATCAATACCACCTAAATGTGCTGTTACTTCGATGAGAGTTCCGGTTCCCGCAACCAGTATCATAGCCCCCCATGGTATTCCAGATAAGGCTTGTTTTTCTTCAGCTACACGTAATGCCAACAAGATACTGGAGATGGCAAACGCACTTAACCCTAAATCCCATTTCAAAAAAGCTACCACAAGAATGAGTACAATCATCCCTACTACAGTCCATCGATGCGAAGAGTTCAGCGCGATGTTTTCTTTTTGGTTTTCCAACAGCTTTTTTGGCAATTTATACCCACCGTAGGCCAGATATACCACGCCACACCAAATAAAGGCACTCAAAGCCATTGCGAGCCAGGTTGTAAATGTGGTATCCAAATGTAGATACTGCTGAGATAAGTTCACACCAATGATGCCCGTGGGAGCAATCGGCGACATTCCCCCGGCATTGGAACCTCCAATGAGCAATGTTGCCATGAGGATGGGGGAAATATGCATTTCCTGAGCTATGGCCATGCCTATGGGACCTAATATCGCTACAACAGCAATATTGCCCGGGCCTATGGCTGCGAACAAGGCAGCCAATCCAAAGAAAATCCAGGGAATTAAGGGGCCATTTCCATTGGCCAAAGCCACACTTCTGCGAGCCAATCGTTCCAGTGTACCATTACAGCGAGCCATGGAAAACAACAACGAAACTCCAATGAGTGTGACGAATAACTTTGTTGGCCAAAAAGCTATGATTTCTCCTGCTGAAAACCCAGCTCCCCAGACCCCCAATAAAAACGCAAAACCCATGGATAGGATTCCCACGTTTATATCGCGCCAAAAGCCAATAACAATGGCAATGACAATAGCCAACAAAGATAAGGGTGCTAAATCCATGAGAATCTTCCTTTCAGGCTACGCAGTACCCTTTATGCTCTCCTGCCGAATGGCCACTTCAACTGTATGACATACGCCATGTAGATTAACCCAACCGTTCGAAACATTGTGGATAGATAAAATATGGGGTTCAGTTGGCTACCAATGTTTTTGTAAATCAACATTCCTAACATAGGAAAAACAAAGCCGGTAACCTGCATCGCCATATTGAAAAAAGCCATGTAGCTGGGGCGAATTGCCGGGTTTGGAGCGACGCTCAGTAGAGTATTGAATTGAGATAGATTGAATGCACCACTGGCCAAACCGTTGGCTATGGACAAAGCCCAGAGTAACCAAAGAGTGTTCTGATTGACATAAGCGTGTAGCCAGGGTTGCATTAGAAATAAAAGGCACGCAATAAAATACACTTGCTTATTGCCAATCTGATCCGATACCCTACCCCAGAAACGATAACTAAGTGTAGCCATAATCGTACTTAAAATCGACACCATTGCAATTTGGGTGTTACTCAAGAGCAACACGCGCACATGCAAAATGGTCCACATGGAAGCAGATATATTAAATCCTATGTAATAAATGAACGAAGCAGCGGTAAAACTTAAGAAGTGCCTGTCCTTAATAACCAGTTTCATTCCATCGAACGGCTTCTTTTGGGGTGTTGTTTCTACTTCTGCACTTTCTACTTTTATTTCTTTTATCTTCGTCAAATAATACGTGGATGCCACTAACCCTAAAAAAGCCAAAAAGAAAAGAAGGCCAAAGTTATAAGGATAGGGTATGTAATCTAAAAGCGGCCCAGCCAGCAACATACTTCCTAAGGTAATCCAACCAACAATAAAATTGCGATCCCCGAAGATTCGTCCCCGAAAGCGGATGGGGAAAATCTCCCCCATTAGTTGAGTCCACATGGTATTGACTACAACCGCAGGGAAATTCATCCAGGTAACAAGAGCGATAAATACCCAGGCCTTCATGATACCCGAAATGGGTAAAAAAGGAATGATGGCATAAAACATGTAATTGATACGGTGTGCCCAACACCAAGCCAACAATGGTTTCAATTTCATATCGGTTCGTTCGGTGATAATGGCAGAAGGAATTTGCGCAATCAATCCCATCAGTGCAGGCCAAGCCGCCAAAAAGCCCAACATCTGATCGGTAGCCCCTAAACGCAAAGCAAACACACCCATGAAGGACATGGTCAATCCATTCATGATACTATAAGTCATACCATCGGCGATGCTAAAGATGGCATTCTCTCTCATCACATCATTATCCAAATATCCAACCAGCCAATTTCGTAATTTGCCTACCATTTTACACCTCTTAAGCAGTATCCATTTGCGTTACGGATGACAATTGCTTTCCAATTCGCTCTTCTTTGCGTACTTCCCTTTACCAGTATACCCGACTCTGTCAACTCTCGCTATTATGGAGATTCCTAACAAATCTACAATGGACAAACAAGGGTTGTAAAATCTACTTTGACCCGTTATACTAATCCTTATCAACGAGAGGAGTGTACCGATGATTGATTTGCTACTGGCTTTATCTGCAGGAATCCTATTTGGTTTCGTCCTGCGGCGCTATCCGGAATGGGCCAAACAGGTACCGCTTGCGATAACCGTGGGTCTATTTGCTTTAATTTTTACTATGGGGTTACAAGTAGGCGGGAGTTCGGAAGTCATGAACTCCATTATGCAAATTGGTCTCCAAGCTGCTTCGTTTGCTTTATTCACTGTATGTGGGAGCGTTTTGTTCTCTTTACCTTTGGCTCTTTGGTGGAAAAAGAAGCCGGGAGGAGGTCATCACGCTTGATTTTTGCACTGATCGCTACTTTGCTTGCCGGCATAGCCGTTGGAGTATTTTGGTTGCCGGTGGGCTCACTGGACACCGTATCAGAAGGAGTTACGTATACCTTATATTTACTACTTTTTCTCATCGGAGCAGATATGGCGGGTAGTGGCAACCTTTGGAAACGCTTTCGCCAGCTAGACCGTAGGTTATATCTTTTACCTATCCTCTCGATCCTTGGTTCTGTTCTTGCGGGAGCATTTACCGGTCAGTTATTCCATATTGGATTCTGGCAGGGAGCCGCTATAGGAGGCGGCATGGGTTGGTATTCCATATCGGGTGTGTTATTGGGTCAGACCTTGGGAGCACAGTTTGGCGCACTAGCCTTTCTAACCAATATTTTCCGAGAACTCTATGCTTTTGTGTTGATGCCCTTCCTCTTTCGTCGAGGATTCGGTCCTTCTGCCATTACCGTTGGAGGAGCGACCACCATGGATACCACCTTGCCTATCATCAATCGATATGGTGGAGCAGAAATGACCTTAGTTGCAATTTTACACGGGTTGGTATGTTCTGCTGCCGTGCCAATCATCGTTCCTTTCTTAGCTTCATTGGTACATTAGAAAAGATGTCATCCTGCATAAGAAGGATGACATCTTTCTTCATTACCCGATGATTTCTTTTATCGTCTCTTCGTTGAGAGACTTTATAATCTCCGTTGCTAATTGAATGGTTGCATCGAGATCGGATTCGGCTAAATAACAATAATGGGTGTGTGCGTAACGTGTTGGAATACCTAATACCAGACAAGGTACGGCATGGTGCGTGGTGTGAATAGCAGAGCCATCGGTAGAACCGGAGCGACGAACCCCGATTTGGTATGGAATGTTGTGTTGCTCTGCGATTTTCTTTGCATAACGCAAAAATCCTGCATGGGAGATCATTCCCCCATCAATCACGCGAATTTGTACTCCCTGTTTCATACGGCATTGCGCGGTATAACTATCCGTAAAGAAGTCATCAGATGGAGACCCTTCGAAAACAATAGCAAAGTCCGGTTTTACAACTTGAGCTGTAACCTTAGCACCACGGCAACCCACTTCTTCTTGGGCAGCAAAGGCACCTACCGGTTCTACCTGAAGCGGTAACTCCTTCACGTTTTCCATGGTTTCAATAATACATTGGCAGCCAATACGATTGTCGAATGCTTTACTCATAAAAACACCGTTGAGTTCGTTGAATTCACAAGTCACATCAGGCATTACCGGGTCTCCCGGTTGAATGCCAAAAACATTGATTACTTCATCACGGGAAGTCGCTCCAATGTCAATGGTAATGTCGGTCTGTTCCAGCATGCGAGTACGTTCAGCAGCACTCATAAAATGCGGTGGTTTAGAGCTGGTTACACCCTTAATGTATTCGCCACGGCTGTTCTTAATCACAACTTGGTGAGCCGGTATATTGGTCGTAACCCAACCTCCTATGTTGAGAAAGTTAATCATGCCATTGCCGGATATCGATTGTACCATGAATCCCAGCTCATCGCTGTGAGCATCGAGCATCACCACGGGTTTCCCGGCAGCAGGGTTTGGTAGACGCACATACACATTGTGCATCGCGTCCACTTTCACATGAAAGTTCCCTGTGTATTGCTTAATAACCTTTACCACATCTTCTTCGTAACCCGAGGGTCCGAATGCATTGGTAATATCGGCAGTCAATTTTCGATTTGCCAAAATAGTATCCTCCTTAATAAAATTCTTCTACTCTCGAATTAGAGTATTTGACTTTGGCGAAGGGTTTTCCTGCTTGAAACGAGAAATGGATAGCAGAAAAGGAGGGTGAATGATGTCTATGCAAGCCAAACGTAAGGTTTACTATGATGCAACTCTGCTGGATTGTACCGGTAACGATCCATATTATCCCGCTTGGTTAGTTACTGAAGCCGATATCATCGTGGAAATGGGGATAGGTCAACAATATCCTCGCTATACCCAAACGGAATACATCGATTGCAATGGTAACACTTTGATGCCGGGGCTCATCGATGCCCATATTCATGGTTCCTTCTACGAGAATGATATGAGTGACCTATATCGCAAAAACATGCCCGGAATGCAATACGCCAAAGCGTTCCGGATTTACAAAGAGACATTAGAAATGGGATTTACTACAGCCCGTGATTGTGGAGGTGTCGATGCTGGAGTCCGTGATGCCATCGCTCAGGGGTTGATTCCCGGTCCTCGATTAACCGTTAGCGGTCCCAGCATTAGCATGACAGGAGGACATGCCGACCCCAGATTGGGAACCGAGAACATTGATCCAGTACGTTCTGCCATACAAACCGGTTATATTGCCGATGGGGTAGCAGAAGTCCAAAAAGCTGCGCGAGAATTACTCCGACAAGGAGTGGATCACCTCAAGGTGATGGCAGGTGGTGGCTGTGCCAGTGCCGGAGATGAGCCCGACACCAGTCAATATACACTTGAAGAACTGAAAGCCATTGTCTACGAAGCGACTGCGGTTCACAAAAAAGTAATCGCACACTGTTATTCACCTCGCAGTATGCAGCTTTCTGCAGAAGCCGGTATTTACAGCATAGAACATGGCAACTATATGGACGACGCAACCGCCTCTCTTTTAAAAGAAAAAGATTGTTGGTATGTACCTACTATGACCACCTATGAAGTGATGGCAACACGCGGGGAAGAGTTTGGTTTATCGTCCTATTTCTTACGAAAAATGCGAAAAGTTCAGGAAAAAGCCGCCGAAGCCGTTGCTATTGCCGCCAAAGTGGGTGTAGCCATGGGCTCCGGATCCGATGTGGTTGGCTCTGGGCAACCCTACAAAACGATGGAATTGGAACTCAAAGCAAGGGTTTTGGGCAACATGGAAGCAATTCTCTGTGCGACACGTAACAATGCTAAGCTCATGCAATTGGACCACCTCATAGGCACCCTTCAAGTAGGTTTAAAAGCTGATCTGCTCTTACTGGAAGGAGATCCTCTAAAAGATATCACCCTCTTCCAGAAACCGGAGAAGCGGTTGATGATTGTTCAAAACGGAAAGACCGTATTGCACCAATGTTAACTCCCGAGAGTCCAGATTTCGTCCAGCTTCGCCTAGATTTCATGCTGCACTTCGGCTATACCAATGAACCGATTCATCTTTTCATGGCACCAGGTCGAATCAACCTCATCGGGGAGCATACCGATTATAACGGTGGCTTTGTTATGC
>ERZ1645189.114-NODE-114-length-19656-cov-5.182542_pt1 | contig 19656 bp, 20 predicted proteins | sample MGYA00575350_ERZ1645189 | MGnify/ENA primary metagenome ERZ1645189 (study PRJEB40845, sample SAMN11283421) | freshwater sediment metagenome | isolation source: river sediment | host: Sediment | place: India: Jajmau, Kanpur | collected 2015-12-17 ...
TTTTTATAAGAATTTATGGCTGTAGAAGTTCAGCCAACGCAACGCAAAGTTTACCTGGCAGGATTCGTGAGAATGTGCAGATTACCAGTGTGTTAAGTTTTAGGAAAACAGAATTGTTCAGAGCTTCGAAAAGCTATATTCATGATAATCAATTAATTGTTACGAATCCTGCCAGGCAGCAATTGGTGCCGGTCTGGCGACCGGCGGATGTTAGCCTTCGGCAAAGGTTTTTCAAGTTGGTTTGTAGTCTTCGCTTTTTCTTACCTGTAAATGGTTTCCAATGACTTTTTAAGGTAAATTTTCTCTGAACCGAGCAGCTGTAACTCATTGATTGATTGTGTTTAGCAAGTTAACCTGACATGTCATCTGTCAGGTTAACTTGCTATGTGTTCATAATCTGCGACTTACAGCCGTGCGGGTCGGGGAGAAAATCACCGGGAATGCTCATCCGGATTATAAATGCGCGCGCAGCGCTGCACCGCCACCGGCAGCGTAGCTGACGGTACCTTCTTTGGGAGATGGGAGCAGGAAGATTTAACATGTCAGCCTAATTTACATGTGTCAGAATATCAGTTAAATACAATGCCTGCTAATTGAAAAAATCTAAAATTAGAAATTGTAAATAATAGAATATCAAAGGTTTGTAATTTAGGCTGACATGTGCAATTACTCTATGCAATAAATCAGCCTTTCAGCGCTTTTGCGTATGTTGCCAACGCTCTTTCGCGGGCAAATTTGTGGTCGACCATTGGTGCCGGGTATTTGCCGGTACCAGTACCTGGGGTAAAGAGTGATTGTAAATCTGCTTTGGAATTTAATTCGGGGAGCCAGCGGGTGATGTAGCGGCCGGCGGGGTCGAATTTGCGGGCTTGTTCGGCGGGGTTGAAGACCCTGAAGTAGGGTGCGGCATCGCAGCCTGAGCCGGCCGCCCACTGCCAGTTGCCCACGTTGGAGGCGAGGTCGTAGTCGAGCAGCTTTGAGGCGAAATAAGCCTCGCCAATCCGCCAGTCCACAAGCAGGTGCTTGGTGAGAAAACTTGCCACGACCATTCTTACCCGGTTGTGCATATGGCCGGTGGTGTTGAGTTCACGCATCCCGGCGTCAACCAGCGGGTAACCGGTTTCACCGGCCATCCAGCGCTCAATCTCGGTTTCATCGTTTCGCCACTCAATATGATCGTACTGTTTTTTGAATGAGCCGGTTGCCGAGTGAGGAAAGTTGAAGATAATCTGCTGAAAGAATTCGCGCCAGATGAGTTCGCCCAGCCATGTGTCATTATGTTCAAGAGCAATAGTAACCACCTCGCGGATACTTACCGTCCCGAATCTGAGATGAACTCCTATGCCTGTTGTTCCTTTTTCAACTGCCGGGTAGTCGCGGGTTTTGCCGTAGTTGTCAATAATTGAAAAGTCGGGGCTCCAACGGGCATCGGGCGATTCGCATTCACTGAAGCCAATATCTGCAAGCCGTGGAATTGAGTTAAAATTCTCCGCCGCCGGAAAGATTTTTCCTGCTAAAGCCGGCATGGAAGAACTTTTCAGAAGATTTTCCTTGTCAGCGGCCAGTGTTGTCCTCCATAGTTTTGAGTAGGGAGTGTAGATGGTGTACGGATTGCCGTCTGCCTTGAGGACTTCCCGCGGGGAGAGGATTACATGATCTTTGATTTTATTAAGGCCGATTCCTCTTTTATGAAGCAGGGCCTCAACCTCTTTGTCGCGCTCGAGAGCGTATGGTTCGTAGTCGTCGCCGCAATAAACACCTTCTATTTTGAGACTCTGTTTTATTGAGTTTAAACTTTTATCTGATTCAATTCCGTTCAGCAGATACTCAAAAGCATCTGCCGGCCGGCCATGGAGGCAGAGAAGTGAATCTTTGATGCCGGAAATGGCATAAATGTCTGAGTTGAGGCTGGTGAGTGCTTTGTGGATGAAATTTACCCTTTTGTCTTCGCGGGAAGGTAACTGATCAAGAATAACTGTATCAAAAATGAACAGGGGCAGAACCCTCAATCCGCCGGCCAGTGCAGCCTCAAGGGCACGATTGTCTTTGAGCCTGATATCCCGTCTGAACCACATTATATTTACCCTCTCCATACTTTTCCTCCTGTTTTCTTTCATACAAACTTAATAAAAATTGTACCTTTATCTCTGCGTTATATTAATATCTTCATTAAGAAAGGCAGATTAATTTAACTGCGCATAACCCCATAACCCCTTGCTATGAAAACCGATAAAAAACTTCTCTTTCTGCTTCCGCTTGCCCTTTCGGCCGGAGCAACCGCGAAGGAGAATCAGCCCAAAGAGAACCAGCCTGACGGAAAAAGAAAGCTGAACATCGTCTACATCATGTCAGACGATCACTCTTACCAGACTATAAGTGCTTACGACAACAGGTACATTGAGACCCCAAACATCGACAGAATTGCTGCCGAGGGTGTGAGGTTCACCAACAGTTTCGTGGCAAACTCCATTTCCGGCCCAAGCAGGGCATGCATGCTAACAGGCAAGTTTTCGCATAAGAATGGTATGATTAGCCATGCCACACGCTTTGACAGCAGTCAGGTTACATTTCCGATTCTGCTCAGGGAGCAGGGATACCAAACTGCAATCTTTGGGAAATGGCACCTGAAGAGCGATCCCGTAGGTTTCGACCGCTGGGAGGTGCTTGTGGGGCAGGGACAATATTTTAAGCCGATTTTCATAACTCCAAAAGGGAGAGTAACCTACGACGGCTACGCCACAAATGTCATAACAGACCTCAGCCTTAACTGGCTTGAGAAGGAGAGGGATACTACAAAACCATTCTGCCTGATCATTCATCACAAATCTCCTCACAGGAACTGGATGCCGGATACAAGTGAACTGAATCTCTTTGAGGATGTGAAGTTCCCGATTCCTGACACATTTTATGATGACTACGAAGGGCGCCCGGCAGCAGCTGCTCAGGAGATGAGTATCGCAGGCGATGAGATGGATTATGCATTCGACCTTAAGATGAATGACTCAACCATTAACACCCGCCTCAAGGAGAATCTTACTTTTGCATTGCGAAGGCTGACACCCCGCGAGCGCGAACTGTGGGACAGCACATACAATAAACTGCTCAGGGAATTTCTTGCAACCAAACCAACCGGAAAGGAGCTGGCAGAGTGGAAGTTTCAGCGTTACATGAGGGATTACCTCAAATGCATAAGAAGTGTAGATAACAATGTAGGCCGTGTGATGGATTACCTTCGCGAACACGGTCTTCTTGAGAATACTCTTGTAGTTTACACCTCAGACCAGGGTTTCTATATGGGCGAGCATGGATGGTTCGACAAACGCTTTATGTATGAGGAGTCATTCCGCACACCTCTCATAATGAGACTGCCGGATAGTTTTGGAAAACTCTCAAAAAGGGGAACCATACCGCAGTTTGTTCAGAATGTAGACTACGCGCCAACTTTCCTTGACCTGGCAGGAGTAAAGATTCCTTCCGATGTTCAGGGAGAGTCAATTGTTCCGCTGCTCGAGGGTAAAGCTCCCGCTTCATGGCGCAAGAGTGTCTACTACCACTATTTCGAATACCCTGCCGAACACTCAGTACGCCGTCACTACGGAGTACGCGACAGCCGCTATAAGCTCATCCGCTTTTACGGTCACGACATTGTGAGATATGAACTATACGACCTTCAGGAAGACCCGGCCGAACTGCACAACCTCTATGAAAATCCGGCATATAAGTCTGTGCGCGAACGGATGCACCGCGAGCTGGAGAGACTTATGAAAAAGTACGATGACAAACCGTCAATTTAAACTCAGAAGGAACAGTTGTTAAATAAAAAGAGACCACCCGCCGGTGGTCTCTTCCGTTGCAACACTTGCAACTCTCGCGAATTAAAAACTCAGTGAAATTTAGGTGAAAATGATCTGAGTATGGTCGCCGGCGGCGAGTTCGTAGAACTGGCCCACCGTAATAATATCCTTAACATGTTCGCTCAGGTCCTCCTTTTTGAGTTTGAACATCTCTGCCGCAAGCTTGCAGGCGTAGATTTCGCCGCCGCCGGCAGTAATCAGTTCAAAAAACTCATCAACAGGGGGAATATCAAGAGCAGCCATCTGGCTCTTCATCATAGCCGACACTCCTGCCTCAACACCAGGAAGCATTCCCAGAATGGTAGGGAAGGGGAGTCCGCCCGGCATCCTCATAGCCGGATTGCCCACTGTTCCTGTGTGGAGTTTGTGCATCTGCTTTTTGGTAATTGCATCGAGGCCAAAAAATGTAAAGAAGAGCTTTGCTTCAATACCTTCCATAACGGCACCGTTGGCCATAATCAAAGCTGCATATACATCTTCGATAGTTCCTTTTGCACAAATAATGCAAACTTTTTTCAATGGAGTCTCTTTTTCTGCACTCATGGTTATTTCTTTTATTCAGTTATAAATCAGCTTAACATTTACCTTAAATACAGCCTGTTGGCTTAGGTATTCCTGCAATTTTGGTAGCCTTTTTCAACGGAGCTCCCGGGAAGAGTGCGTAGAAATCTTTAACATCTATAATCCCCGATTTTCCAATTGACCGGATAGTGAGAGCATCTCCTGCAAAATGTCTTGTACGGAGATAATCAAGAACAGCAAAATGTTTGTCGGTGAGTTCAATACCCTCCTCTTTGGCCACAGCACCGGCAACATCTTTATTCCACTGCTCCGGTTTAGTGAAGTAACCCTCTTCGTTTACTTCAATCATCTGACCTGCGAATTCTTTTTGTGCCATAACTTTTCTGAATTTATATGTTTGTTTACAGATTTAATTTACATGATGTTTAGGGTATCTCTTTCCCTTCATGGACATATGATCTGTCACCGGAAGCGATCTTCCCGGCAGCAGAAGGTTCCAGTACATCCATTTGAAAAAGAGTTTTCCAAAGTAGTTCATTCTGTTGTCGGTAAGCAGTTTAAACGGACCAACCACAGGATATGGATACAATCCCGGCAGTGGCTCTGTATCGTAATTGAAGTCTATAAGAGTACCGGTTTTATCAGATGTTACAATATAGCAATTGGCATGTCCGTCAAATTTTGCGTCGAGAGGTTTGCCTTCAATTGCACAAAGTAAATTTTCGACTACTACTTCGGCTGCAAAGTGAGCAACAGATCCGGCTTTGGATGTAGGCAGATTTGCAGCATCGCCAATCACAAATATATTTGGATGGTCAACCGCCTGAAGCGTAAATTTGTCTGTCGGCACAAAATTGAGGTCATCACCCAGCCCGCTTCTCTCAATCATGTCATCACCCTTGTTGGTAGGAATCGTGACAAGTACATCAAACTCCACCTCTGTGCCAGCGTAGTCAATAATCTTTTTGTTGACATTGTCGACTTCAGATATGTTATAGTCGGGGATAACCTTAATATTTTTCTCTTCCACAACTTTGCTGAGCATCTTAGTGGCTATCGGCTTGGTAAATACCCCCGGAAGAGGAGTAACAAGGCTGATTTCCACCTTGTCGCGCATTCCCTTTTTCTTGAAATAGGCATCTGCAAGGAAAATAAACTCAAGAGGAGCAACCGGACATTTGTACGGAAGTTCTGTAATATTTACAACCATTTTTCCGCCTTTCCATGTTTCAAGATATTTTGCAAGGGCAACAGCCCCCTCAATAGTATAGAAATCAAATATCTCCTTTCTCCACAAATCGCCCAGAAGGCCCTGAGTCTCCTCAGGAGCAATACGGGTTCCCGTTGCAATTATGAGAAAGTCGTAATCCAGAATTTTCTCGGAATTTTCAAGCGTAACCTTATTCTCCTCCGGAATAATCCGGTCAATTTTTGCATAGATAACATTTACCCCTTTTGGGAAAAAGTTATCCTTAGGTTTTATTACATCTTGTTCCGAATAGATTCCGAATGGCACAAACAGAAAACCCGGCTGATAGTAGTGAGCTCTCTCCTGATCTACAACAGTTATGTTCCAGGTTTTAGCAGGCAATTTCTTCCTGAGCTTATTAGCCATAAGCGTTCCGGCTGTTCCGGCACCTAAAATAACTACATTCTTCATATTAGAAATAATTGAATGTGTCAAATATAAAATAAACATTCAATATCAATATTTGCTAATGGAATTTATTTTTTGTGATATTGCTCACAGATTTTACCTGAAAAATTTACTACACAATATGCCAGATATAGATTTCAGAGCATTTTAGTGCCAAACTCTGGCAGGTGGGATGTGTTACCCATGGGGAAAATGCACATGACTTGACTTAGTGATATAAACAAAGAGACCGCCATATGACGGTCTCTTTTTCAGCATTAACAGCCTGTACAAAGACTTATTAATCTCTTTTGTGTTATCAGTTATTTTTTAGTCGACTCTGCCGGCACACTCTTGCGAAGCTTGTCAAAGTACATTGCGAAAGATCTGTAAAGAAAGTGTGTCCACTTGCCAAACGGAACAATTATCACTGCCCACTGTACCAGGATAGTGAAGTGCAGCAGGAAGAGCCAGAAGTTGTTCTCAAGAATCTCCAGGTCAATGAATACCTTTACAAAGAATGCAGTTACACCCATCAGAAAGAGCCAGATAACAAAGAACCAGTCAGACGGACGGGATTTTTTGCTGACCTGATGCTTCTGTTTGATGCGGCCCAGTACAAAGACAAAGGTTACAATGAATACAACTGCACTTACGGTGTAACCAAGCAGGTTTACAAAGATTGATTCAGTTGAAAACCAGTCAAGGAATACAGTTGTAAAGAGTAGTGTCAGATAGCCGATAACCAGTACAAAGTGGGCAAACCATCTTGCCTGATTGTCGTCACAGCCAAGTGACCTCTTTTGAGTAAACATGTGAATAAAGAGTTCGCCCGCAGATTTGTAATATGCGTTAAACGGAACTTTGTATCCTGGTTTAACCACTGTCATATACCACATTCTGATAATGTTTGGCAGAAGGATAACTGCAAATACGGTTGCAATCGCATACATCTCGAAGAGGTGTGCAAAGTGCATTATTCCCTCATGGTCAAAAGACTGAGCAGCCGAATAAGCTATCACTCCGGCCGCAACCAGTATCATTGCAATTATATTTGCCAGCCCCGATCTGTGAAACAAACCAGAGAGACCTGTCCAGTCATATCTGGCAGTAAGCCATCTGCGCAGAGACATCATCAGTTCACCGGGGTCTGCTGTCTGCGGACAGTTCACAGAACATTCTCCGCAGTAGTAGCAAAGCCATGGTTTCAATGAAGACTCAGTACCCTGTTTGTCTCCCGTTTCGCTCAGTCTCACCATTGACCTCGGGAACGAATCCTCACCTGTCGAGAGGGAGCAAACGGCTGTACATGTACCGCAGTTGTAGCATTTGTTGAAATCAACTGCTCCGTATCTTTTTAGCTCTTTGCCGAATTTTGTGTTAATTCTGCTCATTTTTCTTCAGTTTATAGGTAAAGTACTCGTCCATATCGTCAATCTTCCCTGCCGAAACCAATCCAAACTTCACCATGGACATAAGAATGTACATTGTATGCTCTCTTGGCATTCCTGTTTCTGAACTCAGCTGGGCAATTGTCTTATCTCCCTTTGAGAGAGATTCGGTTATGGCCTTTTTCTCTTTATTGAACTGTTTAAGGTTGTTCTTCACCTCTTCGGAAACCTTGCGCTCCTCGCGCAAAATTTTCACTGTCATAGTTTTTTCTTCAGACATATCATTTTTACGCTTTAAAGTGCAAGTACATCAATCATATCCTCAACATCGCGGTTAGTAAACGAGATGAGCTCTATTGAATCCGAAGGACAAACAGGCAGACACATTCCGCAGCCTTTGCAGGTACTCTTGTTAATTGAAGCCTTCTGACCGCCGGCAGTTTCAACCATCGCTACTGCATTATAGGGACATGCATTGCTGCAGGCATCACACCAGTTGCAGGTATCGGCATTTACATAAGCAATAATTGGCTCAAGCTCCAGCTCGCCCTTGCTCACAAATGAGTGAGATTTTGCTGCTGCCGAAAGCGAAGAGTTAACCGACTCCATCACATTCTTAGGACCCTGACAGGTTCCTGCGATTGTAATACCGTCAATTACAGTCTCAACCGGACGCAGTTTCATGTGAATCTCATTGTAGAAGTTGTCACGTCCCCTGGGAAGTTTAAAGAGATTTCCAATTGAGGTGTCGCTGTCCGGAACCATGCCGGTAACAAGAACAACAAGGTCTGCAATCACTTCAGACTCCCTCTTTTCGGTAAGAACATCCTGAGCCTTAACAGAAATTCCGCCCTCTGAAGCCGAGACTACCGGAGGTTTTTTGTCCATAAACTGGATATAAACATCTCCCTGAGCATTCGACTCCTTGTAGATAAGTTCCTGTTTGCCGTATGTGCGGATACCCTTGTGAAAGTGGAAGTTTTCAATTTCCGGAGCAATTGCCCTCACATCAAGCGAAGCCTGAACAGCTGCGGTACAGCAGTATCTTGAGCAATACTTGTTGTCACCCTTAACCTGACGGCTTCCAACACAATAGATGTATGCTATGGAGTTAATCTCCCTGCCGTTGTACAGCAGTTTACCGGATCCTCCTTCGGCAGCCTTTTTCTGACCGCTCATAAGTTTTCTGAATTCCGGAAGGGTAATAACATTTGGAACAGTTGCAAAGCCGAATTCCCCCTCTGCGGGTGCGTATGAGTTGAAGCCTGTTGCCACAAGCACAGATCCCGCATGAATCTCTTTCTCTGTATTTCCCTGAGGACCCGATATTCTGACTGTCAGCTTAAAATCCCCTATGTTTCCGCGGGATGCGACAACCTCGGCATTTGTAATGAGAGTTATTCTCTCTTCTGAGGCTACCTCTCTCTGCAGTCTTCCAAGAAGTTCCTTTCCAGATATATTCTCAGGGCTGATTGTTTCAAGAACATTAAGCTTTCCTCCAATTGTGCCTTCTCTCTCAATAAGATAAACATCATCATTCATCCTGGCCAGGGAGATTGCAGCCTTAAGACCTGCAACGCCCGCTCCAATAACAGCAACTGCCCTTTTGGACTCAATCACGATTGGTTCAAGCGATTCAGCCAGCCTTGCTTTGGCAATAGCTGCCCTTACAAGGTGGATTGCCTTTTCAGTAGCACCCGGTTTGTTGTCTGAGTGCGCCCACGAAGCCTGTTCGCGTATGTTTGCGTGTACGTAGTTGTATTTGTTCAGCCCCGCTCTCTCACTTACTCCCCTGAAGGTTGTAAGGTGAAGCTTTGGCGAGCAGCTGGCAACCACTATTCCGCTTAAATTGTTTTCCTTTATATCGGCCTCCATATCCTTCTGATTGGAATCACCGCAGGCAAACATTGTTGTTTTGGCCATTATGATGCAGTCTTCGTCTTTAACCGCTTCACGGACCCTTTCAATGTCTACGTAGTCGGAGATATTTCCGCCGCATGCACATATATATACACCAAGTTTCTTTTTCATCTCGATTACTGTGATTTTTGATTCAGATAACTTATTGCCTCAGTAGATGCCGCACCTGCCGAGAGGATTGAATCCGGAATGTCCTTTGGACCTGTAGCCGCTCCGGCAACAAATACTCCCTCAATTGAGGTTTTTGCCGGACTCAGAAGCGGGTCGCTCTGTTTAACAAAAGAGAGACCGTCAAGCTCCAGTTTGTGGCTTTTGAAAATACCGGCTGCCTCTTTGTTTGGTTTTACTCCAACAGATAGAACAACCATGTCGTGCTCTGCCTCTTTAAGCTTACCGGTAGCAATATCTTCGTACCTGAGTGTGAGATTTCCGTTCTCCTTCTCAGTAATTTTGCCTATTTTCCCCTTTACGAAGCGAACTCCCATTGAGGCAGCCTGTTCGTAAAATTCATCGTATCCTTTGCCAAAAGCCCTTATATCAATGTAATAGATAGTGATGTCTGCCATAGGGAGCGCTCCCAGCAGAAGCTGAGCCTGCTTGATTGAGTACATGCAGCAGATTTGTGAGCAGATTGGATTGCCCAGAGAGTCATCTCTCGAGCCTGCGCAAAGCACGTAGGCGATTTTATCGGGAACCTTTCCGTCGCTTGAACGGAGAATTGTATGGAACGGACGGGTAGGGGCCAGAAGACGCTCCATCTGAATTGATGTTATCACATTTTTGGCAGTACCGTAGCTGTATCTTGGAACATTTGTGGGGTCGTAGAGTCTGAAGCCTGTTGCAACAATAGCTGTTTTAACATTGAAAATATACTCCTTTGGCTTCATTGTAAAGTCAATGCAACCCGGAGGGCACACCTTTTCACATGCTCCGCAGAGGGTACAGTTATCTATGTCAATAGCGGCTACCTTAGGGCTGGCAATACTAAACGGTATGTAAACCGCCTTTCTTCCCACCAGACCATACTGAAACTGGTCCTTTACTATTACAGGGCAAGCCTGTTCGCAAAGCTGACAGGCAGTACAGTCCTCGGCAACCACATAACGGGGTCTCTGAGTCATTTTTACTACAAAGCTATGCTCGCTGAGTTTGTCAATTGAGGTTATATCGCTCTCTGTAAAAATCTTAATATTCGGGTGACGTGAAATTTCAGAAACTTTTGGTGTAGTGATACATGCAGAGCAGTCGAGTGTCGGGAACACCTTGCTCAGCATAATCATCTTGCCACCTACTGAAAGCCTGCTCTCCACAAGAACTACCTTGTAGCCATTGTTTGCAAGATTGAGAGCTGCCTCTCCGCCTGCAATTCCTCCTCCAATAACTATTGCGTCATAAGAGAGGGTAGTTGGTTCTTTTTGCATTATTCTTAATTCTCGGTTTTCAGTAAATACTCATTAAAACTTCTTACCTGCTTAACAAAAGATTCGCTGCACACAGAGCATATTGCCGCCATTCTCAGGCGTGCCGGCTCGATGTTCTTCTCTCTCATAAGCTCATGGGTCTTTTCTACAATCGCTCCGGTCTTTTCGGTACAACTCTCGCCATACATGCAGTCGCTTCCGTCTGCGGCAATGAATACACCGTCAAACCCCTGTTCAAAAGCTCTGAGGATCCACCTTGGTTTGATTCCGCTCGAACAACGTACGGCAATTGTGTAAACCTGCGGGGGATAGTGGAGCTTAAGAAGACCCGCCATATCAATGGCGGGGTCTGAGATTTTTTCAGTAGAGAAAACCAGGATTTTTGCACTCCTATTGCTCATCTCTTTAACTGTTAAATTTCGTTCTTACGCATGTAGATTTTGAAGTATCCGTTCTCCTCGATTGTTCCGAGGTAGTCGTGACCCTGTTTTGCACACCACTTAGGTATATCTACCTTAGTTCCTTCGTCTGCAGAGAGTACCTCCATAATCTCGCCCTCTTCAATGGTTCCAAGTGCTTTCTTTGCCTCGAGCAGTGGTCCCGGACATGCTGTTCCTCTTGCGTCTACACTCTTGCTTACTTCCAGTGCTCTTAGTTCTTCTGTTGTCATCATGATAATTTATGTTTTAAGGTTTATTCTTATTTATACCGATTGTTTTATTCTATATGAAAAGCTGAGCGGCACTTTCGCCTGCATCTGCCACAAATGTTGCCGCCCCTGCGAAAGAGAGGTGCGGGTAGTCGATAAACTCCTCTTTTTTGAAGCCCATAAGCCCCATTGACATTTCACAGACAATAATCTCAATACCCAGTTCACCTGCTGTTTTGAACATATCGTCTAGAGAGAGTACATTGTTTTTTCTCATCAGATACTTGATCATAACCGGCCCCATTCCCAGCATGTTCATGTTGGAAAGTTTAAGGGCATTTTTTCCCTTTGGAAGCATGAATCCAAACATCTTTGAGATAAAATCCTTACCCTTCGGGCTCTTTTTCGGATCCCTGAGGGCACTTAATGACCAGAAAGAGAAAAACATTTTCACTTTGGTGTCCATTGCCGCCGAAGCAATGCCGATAATCATTGAGGCCATCACTTTGTCCAGGTCGCCTGAAACAACCGCCATCGAAAGCTGATCTTTTCTTCCGTTTTCGATTTTTGTAATCTTCTTTTTTAGTTTTTCAACCTGCTCCCTGAGCTGTGTAACCTCTTGTTCTAGTTGCTCTTGCATGTTTAATTCGAATGTAATTGATAGTGTCAATAATTTTGGTGCACAAAGAAATAGATAAATAGAGGTGAAACGAAGCAATAGTGTATGATATAGGCATACTTTTCTTGTGATGTAAATCACATTTATTTGTAACTTTGCCCTATGAAAAACAATTGTTCGCTTTGTGACTATAAATCTGCAGCCGCTCAGAAACTGACGCAGGAGGAGTTAAAGCACCTTGCTCCAAACTGTGTAACTGTCAAGTTCAAAAAGGGAGATACAATTATACGTCAGGGGACATACTCGACCAATGTTGCCTACTTAAAAAAGGGGCTTGTTAAAATTCATATTGACGGTCCTTACCATGTTCAGGTGGTGAGAATAGTTAAGCCAAGAAATTACCTGGGACTTCCAACTACATTCGGGGATAAAATCAATCAGTATTCTGTAACTGCAATTGATGAATCTGAGGTATGTTTCATTGATATATCCACTTTTCGCCAGATGCTTCAGCTTAACCCCGATTTTTCCAATCAGATTATGCTCGAGCTTTGCAAGAGCGAGCTAGAATCCTACCAGAAGTGTGTTAACAGAACTCAGAAACAGATCAGGGGAAAGCTTGCAGATGTTCTCCTTGATTTTTCGGATAATATATTCAAGTCAGACACATTCACAATAAATGTTACACAGGAAGATCTCGGTAATCTGGTTGATGCATCAAGAGAGAGTGTCTCCCGTGTTATGGCGGAATTTTCAAAGGATGGTATTATTGAAGTAAAAGGGAAACACGTTAAGATTCTTGATAAAGATTCACTTAAACTTATCAGTAAAAAAGGATAGAGATGGATACAGGAATGCCCGGTGTGCCGGCAGAGAGCAATGGCAGGAACTATTTCAGGTATGGTCAGAAGGAGATATCGCACTTAAAGAGGGTGTGTCCAAAACTTTCTGATACTATTGACAAAAAAGGCATACTGGTGAGAGAGGTGGTTCCCGATCTCTTTACAGCACTTATTTCGAGCGTTACTGCCCAGCAGATTTCCGGCAAAGCTGCCGAAACTATCTGGCGCAGGTTTTCTGAGCTTGTTGGGGAGATAACACCGGAACGGATTCTTGCCGTAAATCCTGAAGATATCAGAAAGTGCGGAATATCAGGCCGCAAAACCGAATACATTACCGGAATCGCAAAAGCTGCCGCAGAGGGGGAAATCAGCTTTGATGCCCTCCGCACAATGGAGGACAGCGAAGTAATAGCTAAATTATCTTCTCTCAGAGGGGTTGGTGTCTGGACTGCAGAGATGCTTCTGATCTTCTCGTTACAGAGACCCGATGTTCTCAGCTGGGGAGACCTGGCAATCAAGAAGGGGATTATGAAACTCTACGGTCTGGAGACGCTCTCAAAAGAAGAATTTGAAGAGTACAGAAAGCTCTTCTCTCCGTATAACTCTGTTGCCTCCCTCTATCTCTGGGAGATTTGAAACGGAGAAAACTGCTATCCTCTCTTAATTAAAATTGCTTGTAAATAAGCCAGAATGACATTGCGCAAACAGCCAGTGCTATTGCGTAGTTGATGAATTTTGCCCCGAATTTCACTGCAAATTTTGACGCTATGAAAGCTCCAATTACATTTCCTACGGCATAAACAAGCGCAACGGGCCAGTTAACCTGACCATGCCAGATAAAAATCGAGAGTGCCAGCGGTGTGTAAATTACAACTGCAAACTGCTTGATTCCGTTAGCTCTCAGAATGTCCAGCCCAAGCATGTAGAATGATCCAAAGATTATCAGTATGCCCACTCCTGCATGGGTAAATCCGCCGTAGGCTCCAATAAAGACAAATGCAATGAATTTTAGGAGTCCAAACTTTTTGCTTCTTGCCTCAAGTTCTGGAGTAATAACCCTGCCTTCTCTGCCCTTCTGGCTGTAGAGCAGCAGAAATGCCATGATGGGAAGCATAATTCCCATAGCAACCTCCATTACTGCCGGGTTGAGCACTGCTGCTGCCTGAGCTCCGGCGATTGAACCAAGAGCGACCGGTATTCCAACCTTTGTCCCCAGGCCAAGATCGAGGTATCCGCTCTTTTTAAATACTACTGATGAGACTGCAAACTGGGCAAGCACTCCAACACGGGTTGTTCCGTTGGCAACATTTATGGGCATACCCATAGCCATAAAGAGTGCATAGGAGAGGGCGGTTGCCATACCTGCCAGGGTATTCACAAAACCCACGAAGATACCTGTTCCTGTAAGAATAGCTATCATCCCTGCCGAGAGTGGGTCGCTTGTAAGAAGGTATTCTGCCAGGGAGTTAAACACGGTCTCTGTTTATGGTTTAATGCTTAATATTCAGTTTGACGGGCAAATGTAGCAATAAACTGTGCCATTTTGTCCATTTTCTCCATTTGGCAAAAATTTTGTTACTACTTTTGCGGCCTGAAAAGGGCCGCGATTTTGCATTGCAAATAATTGAAGGCAAATTTTATAAATTTTCAAACAGAGAGATGAAGGAACACAAGAAGCACAAAGCTGCAGAAAGCGAACATACAGAAAAAGAGACAGTAAGGGAAGAGAATCAGCCTGCAGCAGAGCAGACAGAGGCTCAGGAGAGCAAAACTGCAGGGGAGAAGAGCGAGAGCGATAAAATTGCAGAACTGAATGACAGGTATATCCGTCTTGTGGCTGAATTTGACAACTACCGCAGGCGTACTGCCAAGGAGAGAATGGATCTGGTTGTAAATGCAGCCGAGGAGACTATTAAGGGATTGCTTCCGGTTCTTGACGATTTTGAGAGGGCTCTTGAGATGCTTCACAAGGCAGAGGGCGATCACTCAGTTGCAATCGAAGGAACAGAATTAATTTACAACAAGCTTTCGGGATATCTTGCCTCAAAAGGACTTAAGAGAATCGAAGCAAAGGGGGAGACTCTTGATACAGACCTGCATGAGGCTGTTGCACAGTTTCCGGCTCCGGATGAGTCAATGAAAAACAAAATTATTGAAGTTGTTCAGCAGGGTTACAGACTGAACGATAAAATCATCCGCTTTGCAAAAGTGGTTGTTGGAGTTTAATATACCGGCATATATAATATAAGATGAGCAAAAGAGATTATTATGAAGTCCTTGGTGTAAGCAAGGGTGCATCTGCAGAGGAGATAAAAAAGGCTTACCGCAAGATGGCCCTCAAATATCACCCCGACAAGAATCCGGGAAACAAGGAGGCCGAAGAGAATTTTAAGGAGGCTGCGGAGGCATACGATGTACTCAGCAATCCTGATAAAAAGGCGAGGTATGACCAGTTTGGCCATGCAGGAATGAATGGAGCAAGCTCCGGAGGGTATGGCGGAGGTGGATTCTCAATGGATGATATTTTCAGCCAGTTTGGGGATATTTTTGGAGGCCATTTTGGCGGATTCGGAGGTGGATTCGGCGGAGGCGGATTTGGTGGCGGAAGCAGAGGCGGCAGAAGGGTAAACAGAGGTTCGGATATCCGCATAAGAGTTAAACTTGATCTGAAAGAGATTGCTCATGGTGCAGAGAAGAAGATAAAAATCAATAAACAGGTTCCATGCGCAGAGTGCGGCGGAAAGGGTGCCAAATCTGAGGCTGATATCAAGACCTGCGCTACATGTAACGGCAGCGGCCAGGTTACAAGAGTGACTCAGACCATTCTTGGAAGAATGCAGACTGCATCTGTCTGCCCAACATGCGGAGGTGAAGGCAAAACTATAGCCAAGGCTTGCGGTAAGTGCGGAGGCGATGGTCTGGTAAAGGAGAGCGAGGAGATAACATTCAAGATTCCTGCCGGTGTGGCTCAGGGTATGCAGCTCACAGTTCAGGGCAAGGGAAATGCAGCAAAGAGAGGTGGAATAAACGGTGACCTTCTGGTTGTGATTGAGGAGGAGGAGCATCAGGATTTTCAGAGGGACGGAAATGATATTATCTATACACTTTTTGTATCCCTTACAGATGCTATTCTTGGAGGCGAAGCAGAGATACCCCATTTTGACGGGAAGCTCAGAATTAAGATTGAGCCGGGAACACAATCTGGAAAAATTTTGCGTCTGCGTGCCAAAGGACTTCCTGATGTAAACGGATATGGTCACGGAGACCTTCTTGTTTATATTCAGATATGGACTCCAAAGAGACTGGACAAACAGGAGCGTGAGATGCTGGAAAAATTCAGAAATTCAGAGAACTTCAAACCAAACCCTTCAAAGGATGAAAGAAACTTCTTTGACAGGATGAAAAAAATATTTTCGTAATGAATCTTATGAAACAGAGACTTAAAGTGGCGATAGTAATTGTCGCCACTTTTTGCATGACAGTACCTCAGATTTATGGTCAGTCCTATCGACTTCCGCTTAACCTGACACCTTCTCTTTCCGGAAATTTCGGAGAGCTGAGGGCCACCCATTTTCACGGAGGTCTTGACTTTCGTGTGGGCGGAGTATCCGGTGCTCCTGTTTATTCTGTTTACGACGGTTATATTTCACGGGTTTCGGTTTCTCCGTCCGGTTACGGACATGCTGTGTACATTCAGCATCCCAACGGAAGAACGACTGTATATGGTCACCTCATGGCATTTTCGCCTGCGGTTGAACAGTGGGTAAGAAAAAACCAGTATGAAAAGGAGAGCTTTTCAGTCACACTGGTGCCTGATTCCACATTGTTTCGTGTTAAAAAAGGCGATCTGATAGGTAAAGCCGGAAATACGGGCTCTTCAGGCGGTCCTCACCTCCATTTTGAAATCAGAAATTCTGCCACAGAGATAACTCTTGATCCGGCCAAAGAGTGCGGTTACTCAATCCCTGATGCAATTGCCCCGGTCATTGAGCGTATTTCACTTTACGGAATCTCAGGCAGTAAGTCACTTCCTGTAAGATCATTCATTAAAAGTTTTACTCCGGCAGAGAAAATTGTTTCGGCAATTGAGGTCGCAGATACATTCTATCTGGCGGTTGGTGCAATTGACAGAATGAACGGTTCAGGAGCAAGGTTCGCAGTACATGCATACAGATTCTATCTGGACAATGAGCAGATATTCAGCTTTAACACATCAGGTATTTCATTTGAAAAGGGGAGATACATCAATTCAATTCTGGAGTATCCGCAAAAGGAGAATTTTAACAGAAGCATGGTGAAAAGCTGGGTAGAGCCCGGGTCTGCACTCCGGGGGAACATCGCCTCAAAGAATGAGGGACTTTTTGTTCTTCTGGATGACATTGAACACACCATAAGGGTTGAACTTGAAGACAACTCAGGAAACAAAACAACAAAAAGTTTCAGGGTTAAGCGGAATTTCCGTCTGAATCCTGCTCTTCCGGACTCTGCTGCTCTGGCAAAAGGAATGATTATGCCGTGGTATATTCCAAATGTGTGGGAGAGGGGCAGTGTTAAAATTGAACTTCCTGTCGGGTCTCTTTACAGTTCAATTCTTTTTGCTGCCGACTCTGTTTCTTCATATGCCGGCGGCTTTCCGGTCTGGAACCTTCACAGCAGTTCAACACCTCTTCATTCAGGTGCAAGAATCTCTGTAAAGGCAAATGTTCCTTCTCAATTCAGGGAGAAAGCGTTTATTGCATATGTTTCAGAAAATGGCCGTCTCTCCTACAGGGGCGGCGAGTGGAAAGGAGAGAGGCTTGAGAGTGGATTTAGTCAGTTTGGAAGGTATACAATTTCATACGATACAATTCAGCCTAAAGTAGTTCCTGCCTTTAAAGAGGGTGCTAATATTGCAGGTGGCAAAAGCTTAAGATTTACTATATTTGACGAAATGTCCGGAGTCTCATCATACCGTGTAACTATTGATGGTAAGTGGGTTTTGGCATCGTACGACCCTAAGACAAGGTCGCTGGTTGCAGATCTGAGCACTGCACGGTTGCAGAGGGGCAAAAGATACAAGACAGAGATTTCCGTGACTGATAACAGAAACAATGTTACAACCTTAACAAGGGAATTTATATGGTAATCAAAATTATAGGTCTTATGTCCGGAACATCGCTGGACGGCCTGGACATCTGTTACACTCAGTTTAACTATGATGAGATGAGCTGTAAATGGAGCTATGAAATTCTTGCCGCAGAGGATGAGCAGTATCCGGAAGTGTTAAAGCATCAGCTTGCAACAGCTCAGAGTATGACTGCAGAGGAGTATGCTTTGCTTAACTCAGATTACGGACTGTATCTCGGAAGGCGAGTTAAAGCCTTTATTGAGCGTACCGGTGCAGATCCAAGGTACATTGCCTCACACGGGCATACAATATTTCATCAGCCTTCTAAGCGCTTTACCACCCAGATAGGCTCGGGAGCAGGAATTGCAGCAGAGAGCGGTATTGATACAATCTGCGATTTCAGGACTGTAGATGTTGCTCTTGGCGGCCAGGGAGCACCGCTTGTGCCGGTAGGAGACAGAAATCTCTTCTCTGAATTCAACTACTGCCTTAACCTTGGTGGATTCTCCAATATTTCATCTGATGGTGAAAACGGGAAGAGAGTTGCTTACGACATCTCTCCTGTAAACTATGTGCTCAATCACTATACAAGGCAGATTGGCCTTGAATATGACAGGGATGGCGAAATTGCGCGCAGCGGCAGGGTAGATGCAGCTCTTCTTGAAAGGCTGAATACTCTTCCGTTTTACAGTCAGTCAGGACCCAAATCCCTTGGCAGGGAGTGGGTGGAGGGAGAGGTTATCCCTCTTATTGACTCTGCATCATTAACAATTGAGGATAGACTGGCTACATTCTGCGAGCATGTTGCAGTTCAGATTTCCCGCCACATATCAGAAGGAAGTGTTCTGCTTACAGGCGGAGGCGCTTTTAACAAATATCTGGTTGAGAGAATGCAGGCGAACGCACCGCAGTGCAAATATTTTGTTCCGGATGCCAGAACTGTAAATTTTAAGGAGGCTTTGATTTTTGCTTTTCTTGGTGCTTTATGGGCTGCAGATATGCCAAATTGCCTGAGTTCTGTTACAGGTGCAAAATATGACAATATTGGCGGTGCGCTTTATAAAAGTGGAATTAAGAGATAATATTTTTTGGTATCTTAAATATAATTTCTATTTTTGCAGTCCCAAAATAATAATGCAACCTCTTATATGAACCTGGGTGTCTGTAATGTTGCGCAAACAATGTTTTTACAATGGATTTAATTAAAATTGCAGAACAAGCATTTGCCGGTGAGGTAAAAGTATTTCCGGAATTCAAGGCCGGTGACACTGTTACAGTTACCTACAAAATCAAAGAGGAAAATAAAGAGCGTCTCCAGAACTACCGTGGTGTTGTTATCCAGAGAAGAGGAACAGGTACAACTGAAACCTTCACTGTACGCAAAATGTCTAACGGAGTTGGTGTTGAGAGAATTTTCCCTATCACATCTCCTTTCATTGAGGCTATCGAAGTAAACAAGAGAGGTAAAGTACGTCGTGCAAGAATCTTCTACCTGAGAAACCTGACCGGTAAAAAGGCTCGTATCAAAGAGAGAAAATATAATGCACCGGTAAAGAATACAGAGGAGTAAATCTTCTCTTTTTGGCCCCGTAGCTCAACTGAATAGAGTTTCTGACTACGGATCAGGCGGTTACAGGTTTGAAAGATCGGAAGAGCACACGTCTGAACTCCAGTCACATCACGATCTCGTATGCC
>ERZ1645189.115-NODE-115-length-19632-cov-5.840425_pt1 | contig 19632 bp, 18 predicted proteins | sample MGYA00575350_ERZ1645189 | MGnify/ENA primary metagenome ERZ1645189 (study PRJEB40845, sample SAMN11283421) | freshwater sediment metagenome | isolation source: river sediment | host: Sediment | place: India: Jajmau, Kanpur | collected 2015-12-17 ...
CCCTGTTCAGATACATAACCCAGCACTCTTCATGAGGAAGGTCCCTCAGAAGCGGGCTTATGAGCTTTGCTGCGCTTTGTGAAGACTGAATGCCTGGCAGCACCTTACCCGGTGCAGATGAGAATCTCTTTCCCATCTCTGCTGCCGCAATAAGGGAAACAGCCTTTCCCGGGCCTATACCCTTTACAGCCGTAAGACTCTCCAGTGATGCGCCGGAAAGCGTTCTGAGATCATTGTCGTTAAGCTGAAGCAGCCGTCTGCCCAGATCTACCGCAGACTCCTCCCTGTTCCCCGAACCAATTATGATGGCAATCAACTCTGCGTCGCTCAGGTTCTCCGCACCCTTCGCCACCATCTTTTCCCTCGGTCTCTCGTCCTCTTTCCACTCCCTGATTGATAATTTCTTTTTCATATGCCATAAAAATTAAAAAGCTCTCCAAATATTGGAAAGCTTTTCAATTCTTTTATGACAAAAAGGTAAATTTCTTTACAGTTTGTTTACGTAGTTAGCGATACCACTCTTAAGGTTTGATGCTTTGTTGGCGTGGATAACATTAATCTTAGCCAGTTTGTCAAGCATTGAAGAAACTTTTGGAAGTAAAGCAAGAGCTGCCTCTTTCTCAGTAGTATTGCGAAGTGCTTTGATAGCATTTCTTGTAGTGCGTGCATAATACTTGTTATGCAGCCTGCGCTTTTCGCTTTGACGCGCGCGCTTTTCTGCTGAAGCGTGATTTGCCATTTTCTAATTTTTTTGTTTTTTGTAGTCCGTAGGGGAATCGAACCCCTATTGCAAGAATGAAAATCTTGAGTCCTAACCGTTAGACGAACGGACCATCTCGATAACACTTAACTTTCGTGTTTCGCGTTGGGAGTGCAAAGGTAGAAAGATTTTTTATAGTTGCAAAAAAATCTTAAAAATTCTCGTAAGAGTAAATTATTGACTCCACCTGTCTCAGGTAATTGCGCTTGTCATAGCGTGGTGCATATACAAAGGCTTCCAGCGCAATAACATTTCTGTTCTCCTTGTCAAGGAAAAAATGACTCACAAAAGGACCACCCATGAAATCATTCTGAACCTCCCACAAACCACGCAATTCTGCAAAGGTACGCTTGTTGTATGTTACCCATCTGAGACCAGGTTCTATAAGAGTATTGGTGGTCATAAAGGTATTTTCCAGCGGTCCGGGTACATTGGTCTGAAGGATTTCATTCCTCTTTGCAATCAGGTTCTCTTTTGTGAACGCCAGAGTATCTGTGTAGGGAAAGCGGTAAATGAAAATTCCCTGATTTGTATAGGTTGTCTCATATGAGATCCAGATAAAATCGTCTGTCTTCTTGCGCAGGTTGTATCCATTCGGGAAATATGGCGAGCCGCCGAATGCCTCTGTCACCAGTGCTCTGAGTGCAGGCTCTTCATATTTTTTTGAATTGGAAATGTTTCTGTTTCTCTCTGCCTGAAGGATTGAGTTTTCCAGTTTGTCTATCTGCTCAAGAATAACAGCCTGGGCACCCTTTGCATCCGGTGCTGAGATTGTGATTACAATCTGCGGAGCTGCCCATACATTCTCCTGGTAAACTATATTGCTGTTCTTGTATTTCTCTCCGATATCAAGCAAAATGATGTTCCTGTGAGACTGAAAAATACTTGTAAAGGCATTTTCCGGAATATTCACCAGATTGAACATTGGTTCTCTCTGAGGAAGAAAAGGATGATCTGCGCCCAGCGCAGATCTGAGGGCAGCTCCGGGCTCGCTCTCCCAGTATCCTTTATTTATTACGATCACGACTTCTCCGGCTTTACCGCTCACGCTTGGCATAAGCTGAGGGCCGTTCTTGCACGAAACTGCCAGAATTGTGGCAATTACTAGTGCGAATATAATCCTTGCTGCTCTCATGACTGATATTATTTAAAAAGTCTGTAAATGTCGTTTCCAAAAGCGAGGAACATTATTGCAAAAAGAATAATCATTCCTGCCACCTGGGCATATTCAAGCACCTTGTCGCTTGGTTTTCTTCTTGTCACTATTTCGTAGATAAGGAAGAGAATGTGCCCGCCGTCAAGAGCCGGAATTGGAAGAAGGTTAACTACGGCAAGCATTATAGAAAGCCATGCAGTAAGATTCCAGAAGATATGCCAGTCCCAGCTTGAAGGGAAGATGTTGCCAATTGCAATAAAACTCCCAACAGATTTGTAGGCTTCTGTTTTTGGAGAAAATATGAGCTTAAGCTCCTTGAGGTAATTTTTAATAGTAGAGACGGCTTTGTTTGCACCGGCCGGTACTGCTGCAATTACCGAGTATTTTTCGGTAGTTACATTAAAGAATTTTCGCACATCTCCGTCAATGGCAACTCCAATCATTCCCGCACTGTCAACAATAAGTGTTTTCGCAAGTCTCTCTTCACCCCTCTGAATTGTTACAGATATCGTATCTCCTTTGTGCTCCTTAAGTAAAGGCTGAATATCCTGAACAACTGATACTTCAGTCGAGTCAATTGCAATTATTCTGTCGCCCGGCATAAGCCCGGCACCAATATTAAGTGAAGAGTCAGATACGGCCAGAATCTGGAACGGAGCCCTGAGTGAGAACATACCCGGAGTGTTCAGAACGGCAGGAATATAAACCGGATCAATTGAAACGCTAAGGCTTGAATCTCTGCGGATAACTTCTGCACTTTTCGCCTGATTACGGGCCATTATCATCTGAAGTTCATGGAACTTCTCAATTTTCTCTCCGTCAAATGAAACAATCTTATCCCCGTTTTCAAATCCAATCTCTTTTGCAAGGTCATTGCACTGTACTCCGTAAATGGCATCTTCGTTTTTCAGATACTCTTCACCCCATGTGAACAGTGTTGCAGAGTAAATGAGAATGGCAAGAATGAAATTGAAGAAAACACCACCAAACATTACAAAGAAACGCTGCCATGCCGGCTTGCTTCTGAATTCCCATGGCTGGGGCGGAAGCTGCATAGCCTCTTTGTCCATAGACTCGTCAATCATTCCGGAGATTTTGCAGTAGCCTCCAAGTGGAAGCCAGCCAATTCCGTACTCAGTGTCAGAATTTTTAGGTTTGAATTTAAAAAGCGAGAACCACGGGTCAAAGAAGAGATAAAACTTTTCGACCTTTATTTTAAAGAGCCGTGCAAAGAAAAAGTGTCCGAATTCGTGTACCAGTACAAGAATTGACAAGGCTAGCACGACCTGAAGGATTTTAATGATTATATCCATTTGTTTTTAATTGTTTACTGAGTATTTAGCTTTAACCGACAGAGCCATCTCCCTTGCGGTGTCATTTGTGTTGTAAATATCCTCCAATGAGGGTTGTACAACAAACTTCGTTCCATTAATAACCTCTTCAATTATCTCAGGAATTGCAGTGAACGGAATTTCATTTGACAGAAATGCCTCAACAGCAATTTCATTTGCCGCATTCATTGCGCAAGGGATGTTTCCTCCTTTTTCAATTGCCTGATATGCAATACGTATGCATGGAAATTTCTTTTGGTCCGGTTTGTGGAATTCAAATGTTCCAAGCAGTGGAAAGTCCAGTCTTTTGGTATCCAGATCTACGCGGTAAGGGTAGGTAAGAGCATACTGAATTGGCAGCCTCATATCCGGGGTGCTAAGCTGTGCAGTAACGGAGCCGTCAGAAAACTGAGCCATGGAGTGGATGATTGACTGCGGGTGAACCACTATGTCAATCCTTGAGGGGTCAATTCCAAACAGCCACTTTGCCTCAATCATCTCGAGCCCTTTGTTCATCATACTGGCAGAGTCCACAGTTACCTTTGAGCCCATTTTCCAGTTTGGATGGTCCAGGGCCTGGTCAATGGTAACACTTTTGAGCTCCTCTTCGCTTTTGCGAAAGAAGGGACCTCCTGAGGCAGTAAGAATAACCTTCTCTACTGTAGCCCTCTCTCCCTGAAGACACTGGAAAATTGCCGAATGCTCCGAATCTACCGGAATAACTGGCGCTCCGTTCTCTTTTGCCAGAGACATTACTATACTTCCCGCAGCAACAAGAGTCTCCTTGTTTGCCAGGGCAATTGCCTTGCCTGCCTTAACGGCGGCAATGGTGGGCTTTAAACCGCTGAATCCCACCATTGCGGTGAGAACCATATCTATGTTGTCGCCCGCCACAAGCGAGCAGATGGAGTCTATTCCCGAGAAGACCTTAATGTCGAGAGGCGCAAGGGCTTCGTTTACCTCATTGTATTTTGATTCGTCTGCAATTACAACAGCATTTGGTTTAAGCCTCTCTGCCTGTTCAATGAGAAGAGAGCTGCTGGTGTTTGCAGTTAATAATTCAACCTGAAGTTTATCTGAATGTCTGATGCATACCTCTATGGCCTGTGTGCCTATGGACCCGGTCGAGCCCAGAATTGCCACTCTTCTTTTCATCTGAGACATATTAAAAATTGATGTATTTTGCCGGATCTACGGCAGCACCCTTGTGCCATAGTTCAAAATGGAGGTGGGACCCGGTACTCAGTGAACCTGTGCTTCCCACAAGTGCAATTGCAGTTCCCGCTTTCACCTTATCTCCGGTTCTCTTGAGCAGTTTTGAGTTGTGCTTGTAGATTGAAATCAGGTCGTTTGTATGCTGAATCTGAATTGTAAATCCGGTTTCATCAGTCCAGGTTGCCATAATAACTGTTCCGTCAAGTACTGCAGAGACTACAGAGTTTGTTGGAGCGGCTATATCTACATATGGGTGGTTGGTTGCAAGGTTAAAACCATCTGAGATGATTCCCTTGACAGGAGGGAAAAAGTGCAGTCCCTCAATCTGGTTAACACGGCCCGTTTCAGATCCTACATTAAACTGCTCCTGTTTTATTACCTCAAGGCGCAGCAGAGAATCCTCCTTCGATTTTTTTCCGGTCAGTTCACCAACAGCTGCAGTATCTGTTTTGGCAGCAATGTCTCCAAGTTCAAGAGGTTGCTGTCCGGTAACAATTCTCTGAATGTTGTTAAGCTGGAAATCCCAGAGCTTGACAGTTCTTTCAAGTGAGTCAAGCTTGAGTGCATTCTGCACAATCTCACGTCTGGTCTGGGCATCCGGGTATCCGGGAATGAACTCCCTGAGCGGAGTATATGAAATGAGTATGGTAACCGAAACCACAATGAAAATAACGGCGAGAATAAGGCTCAGAAGCATCATCATGCCATTTGCTCGAAACACGAACAACTGTTCGTGAGTTGTATCATTGAAGATTGAGAAACGAAACTTGTTTCTCAGCCGGTTACTGCTGTTTTTTGTTTTCTGTTTTGCCATTCTGTTCAAATCTCCCTATTCATCTTTAATGGGCACGAAGAGCTCCTCGCTTCTCCACAACCCGTGCTTGTTGCAATATGCAACAGCAGTAAGGCGAAGGCTGATTTTTGGAATCAGCAGAAAATCTGCCTCAATGTGTACAGGGTCGTCCCCGAAGCTGCTGCGCTGAATCTTTGCCTCACCCACAAGTGTCTCCAGGTTCCAGAGCTGGATATATTCATAATGGTGATCCGGGGCATTGGGGTGTTTGACATTTTTGCCAATCTTTACCTTAACCCTGAAAGGCATGTTTCTTACAGCCTCTGGTTCACATATAATTACAGGCGAGTGTTTGTCTGCGTACTGACGCACCTTTTCGCTGCCTGATTCAAATTCCTGATATGAAAATACTCTTGGCATAGTTGCATTTAAACCTCAAAAGTACTAAAAAAAAACTAACTTTGCGCTATGGATAGAATTGTGGGCATTGACTACGGCAGAAAGAGAACGGGGATAGCTGTGAGCGATCCGCTGGGCATTTTTGCATCTGCCCTTGAGACTGTTCCTGCCGGTAATCTCCTTGCGTTCCTCAAAAATTATACCCAAAAGGAGAGGGTTATCAGATTCGTTGTGGGATACCCAATGAATCTAAACAATAAACCGTCAGAGGCAGCTAAGGATGTAGATCAGTTTCTGAATATGCTCCGCAAACAATTTCCGGATATACCCGTTACTTTAGAAGATGAACGCTTCACTTCAAAGATGGCAATGAGGACCCTTATAGATGGCGGAATGAAAAAGAGCGACCGCCGTGAGAAGGAAAACATTGACAAAGTAAGTGCAGCAATCATTCTCCAGTCATATCTTGACTCAAATGCAAGGGTCACAGAGGGGGCTGCGGGAGTTTAATAAATTTTATAATTTATGGTATTACCAATATACGTTTACGGATCTGAGGTCCTCAGGGAGAGGGCACAGGAGGTTGATATTACTGCAGAAGGGATTGCAGAGGAGATGAAGAGACTCACGGAGGACATGTTCGAAACCATGTTCAAGGCAGACGGAGTGGGTCTTGCAGCTCCGCAGGTGGGAAAATCTATACGAGTTCTTGTTGTTGACGGATCGCCGCTTGCAGATGATATGCCGGAGCTGGTAAATTTCCGCAGAGCAATGATTAATCCGGTTATCTCAGAGGAGAGCGAGGAGACTATTGAATTCAGCGAAGGTTGCCTGAGCATCCCGGATATTCACGCATCGGTTGTAAGACCTAAGAAAATCAAAATATCATATTACGACCCCGACCTTGTTAAAAAAGAGGAGGAGCTTGACGAATTTGCATGCCGAATGGTTCAGCATGAGATGGACCACCTGAACGGAGTGCTCTTTACTGACCGTACCGCCCCAATCAGAAAGAAGATGCTGCAGGCAAAACTCAACAACATCATGGCCGGTAAAGTAAAAACACATTATAAAATAGCCCAGGCAGGCAAGAAAAAATAGAGGAGACAATGGGAGCTTTTCACGCATACGATATCAGAGGGATATACAATAAAGATTTTGACAGAGAGACAGTTTACAGAGTGGGATATTTTCTTCCCGAACTTCTTAAGGCAGATAAAGTCCTTGTTGGAAGGGATGCAAGAGAGTCGTCTCCGGAGATGCACGATGCACTTTTAAAGGGTATCACAGATGCCGGAGCAGATGTTTTTGATCTTGGGCTTGCAACAACCCCTATGGTATATTATGCAACAGCAACATACGGGTTTACAGCCTCCGCACAGATAACAGCTTCGCACAATCCAAGGGAGTACAACGGCCTGAAGGTCTCAAGGGAGAATGCTCTTCCTGTAGGATTTGACACAGGACTCGGTACTATAAAGGAGTGGATTGAAACCCGCGAAATTGTCGAGAAGAGCAAAAAGGGGACAGTCCACAAACTCGATGTAAAGAATGAATACATAAGTTTCCTTTCAAAATACAAGGGTGACTATTCAGACCTGAACATTGGAATGGATATCTCAAACGGAATGGCTGCGCTTCTTATCAAGGATATCCTTGGCGGGGGGAGCGATAAACTCCACTACATCTTTGACGAGATGGACGGAACCTTCCCTAACCACGAGGCAAATCCTCTTATTCCGGAAAATACGCTCGACCTGCGCAACCTTGTTAAAGAGAAGGGGTGTGACATTGGAGTAATCTTTGACGGAGATGCAGACAGGGTAATGTTTGTAGATGAAAATTCAAGGTTTATTTCTCCGGACCTTATGATTGCTCTTCTGGGACACTATTTCCTTGAAGAGAGAGGTGAGAGAGGTCCGGTGCTTCAGGATATCAGAAGTTCAAAGGCAGTTGGAGAGTATCTTGCGCCAATGGGAGGAGAGATTCACACATGGAAAGTTGGACGCGCCTTTGCTGCACACAAGCTAAGGGAGATTAACGGAGTTTACGGCGGAGAACTTGCCGGACACTACTATTTCCGCGACTTCTTCTACAGCGACTCAGGTATCATGGCAGCACTCATAATTCTTGACATCACAGCCAAACTAAAGAAGAGAGGAGTAAAACTCTCGCAGGCCATTGCTGCAATTGAGAAGTACGATAACTCAGGGGAGATCAATTTCCGCATTGAGAAGAAGAGAGAGGCAATGGACAAGGTGAGAGAGTATTTTCTTAAGACAGAAACACCTATTGCCAGCTTTGACTTTGACGGCTACCGCGTAGAGTTCCCGGAGTGGTGGTTCAATATCCGCCCATCGAATACAGAGCCATACCTCAGGTTTCTTGCCGAGGCAAAAGGGCCTGCCCTTCTTGCCCAAAAGGTGGCAAAAGTAAAAGAACTCCTCAAGGAATTTGAATAACAACCAGATGTAAATGTACCGTTCACTCACCCTGCTGCTCTCACTGGTCCTTTTTGCAACAGCCGCTGCTGCAGAGGGAGGGAGAGAGAATCCCGGCATTCAGAGTGAAGTCAGAACAGAATTCACAGATTTAATTCCAAAATCCAGGGTAGTAATAAATTCGCCTTCAGAGGAAAACTTCAGAAAAGGAAAGCCTGTAAGGCTGATTCTCTTTGCCCTTCCAAACGGAAACACCATTGAGGAGACCGAAGGCCGCAAAGGGCCGCTCACAGCTTCCGAATGGAGGTTTGACATTCAGCATATAGCAGCACAGATAAGGTTTTTAAGGGAGCACGACAGAAGACACAACTACATTGTTGCATACCTGGAGGCGGCTCAGAAGGGGTGGACAATCCACGCCTCCCAGCTTCCCGACTCACCACAGTATTACAGGAAACTAACCGATACAATTATTGCGATTGTTAAGGCATCTCTTCCCGGCAGCGTCAGGAAGGAGCCGCTGTCACTGATACTCTCAAGCCACAGCGGAGGCGGGCGTTTTGTTCTCAACTTTTTGCAATCGTCAGATGAGATTCCTCCGGTAGTGGAGAGAATTGCATTCATAGACAGCAACTACGGATATGAAGAGGAGCTATATGCAGATAAACTAACTGCCTGGCTAAAGGGAGACCGCAACCGGCACCTTGGTGTTATGGCATATGTAGATACAACAGTTATCCTCAACGGGAAGCGCATCGTGAGCAGCAAAGGGGGTACAGGTTACCGCACGCAAATGATGGCGGCAGACCTTCAGAAGAGAGGTGTCAGCCTGAGGGAGCGCACAGATACCTCATTTGTCAGAAAGTTCTCTTCCGGCGGGCAGGCGGCCTTCTGGATAAAGGAGAATCCTACCGGAAAAATTTACCATACCATACTTGTCGAAAGGAACGGGCTTGTTCACCAGATACTCTTTGGCAGCCGCCTCGAAGAGAGGGATTACCGCTTCTGGGGAGAGAGGTGTTATGGTAAATACATAAAATGACAAAAACTAAACTATGAAAAGATACCTGTCACTGGACATTCTCCGCGGACTAACCATCTTCGGGATGGTCTTCTCGGCAATAATTCCTTACGGAGTACTTCCTGCATGGATGTACCACATTCAGACTCCTCCGCCCAATCATGCATTTGACCCGACACTCTCAGGGGTAAGCTGGGTAGACCTTGTCTTCCCAATTTTTATCTTCTGTATGGGAATGGCTATTCCGTTTGCAGGAAGAGCCAGAATTGAGGCTGCAAAAGGTGCAAATGTCACAAAGGCATACCTGGGCAGCACACTTGTGAGATTTCTGATGCTGTGGCTCTTCTCGTACCTCTATGTTCTGCTCAATTTCTCAACCGCCGGGGGGTGGATTGCCCAGCTGGCTACAGTTGCAGGATTTGCAGCCCTCTTTCTGGTATACTATGTGTTTCCTAAAAATCCGCAGGGGAGATTCCAGATTTGGGCAAATACCAATAAAAGGATTATCAGAATTGCAGGAGTTATATCTGTCGCTCTTTTGATTGCAGCAGGCAACCTTTTTCTGGGAGAGGAGGTCTCAATTTACAGAAGCGGAATTATCATTTTTCTGCTTGCGTTCCTCTACCTGTTTGGCTCACTTATCTGGTACTTTACAAGAGATAACCTCCGTGCAAGAATTATAATATTTTTCCTGATAGTTCTCTTTGCGGCAGTTACAATGTCGTACGACCTTCAGCCTAAAATGTATGCAATTAAGGAGATACGATGGTTCTTCAATATGGAGTACATCTACTTTCTGCTCATTCTGCTTCCCGCGACATGGGTGGGAGACCTGGTAAGGGCAAGAGTATTTTCTGCAGAGGGATACAGCCCTGTTAAGGATGCTCCTGTTTCAAAGGCTGTTAAGGTTTTTGTTCTCATCTACATATTTGCAATTCTTCTGTGGCTTATGTTTGCCCTTTACGGAAAGTGGACACTCTATACATTCCTCTTCTCATCGGGCAGCTTTGCGCTTCTCTGGTTTGTTATGAGGAACCTGATGCCTGTCTATAAGAAAGAGACACTTCTGGCTCTGGTGCTCATGATTCTTGGCGGAGCAACAATTTTTGCAGAGGGCTCCATTTCAAAATCGCCATTCACAATCTCCTACAGTTTTATAACAGCAGCAATTTCCATCTATCTTCTCATTATAACAGACTTTATATCTGCATTTAACCCTCGCTCAATGTTCGTGAGGATTTTTGCTGGTGCGGGAAGCAATCCGCTTATGAGCTATATTGCATTCGGCTCACTTGTTATGCCCCTTTTCAAACTTACGGGGCTGATTCTTGTTTATCAGGCGGCATATCCGGCCGGCTGGCCGTGGATAGGAGTTGCAAGAGCAGCAGTTGCAGTGTTGCTAACTATGTCAATTGTTGCGTATCTTAGCGAAAGGAAGATTTTCTGGAGAGCTTAAATTTAAGTTTATGAAAAAAATATCATCACTGGCTCTGAAGATAACAGTTGCCGCACTGGTGGGATTAATGATAGTGATACCCTTCTTTTTTCAGGGGCATCTTGTAGACAAACTAAAAAAACTGGCAAATGACAATATTAATGGTACCCTCGATTTTAAAGAGACAGGGATATCATTTTTCAGCCATTTCCCGAATCTTACGGTTACATTCAGTGACTTTACCCTTATGGGGCCGGCTCCTTATGACAAGGATACTCTTGCATCCGGAGAGGAGATAGCTGTGGGAATAAACCTCCTCTCTCTGGTAAGGCAGAGGGTGGAGGTTGGTATGATCTACATTGGCGGTGGGAACATTAACCTTATTAACGGCATTGATGGAAAGGCCAATTTTGATATAATGCTCCCCTCATCAGACAGTACAGCGGCAGATACACCAGCATCTGCAGAGGATAGTGAGACACCGGCTGTAAAGATTCACAAAATCAAGTTGCGAGACTGTAAGCTGCGGTTTGAGGATGTTGCCTCGGGCTTTGTTTTTCTGGCAGAAGAGCTCGATTATACAGGCAAAGGGAACTTTGCCGAGGCTGTTTTTGACCTCAAGTCAAATCTGGAAGCTAAAAAACTAACGGTAGACCTTGGAACCTCAAGGTATATAGACCATAAGCGACTTACAGCCAGTATGCTCACAAGCATAAATACAGACAGCCTCTCATTCCGCTTTATTAAAAACAGCCTGAAACTGCAGGGAGTTCCACTGGAATTTTCGGGATTTTTCAAAACGCTTGCAGACGGGTTTGATATAAATATTGCAGGCAATACAGAGAGGATGCCTTTTGAGTCATTGTTCACCCTTATGCCTGCAGAATTTACACCCTGGTTTGAGGACACCCGCTTCAGGGGAGATACAAAACTGGGCTTTGCCTTTACAGGTATTGCATCTGACTCCCTTGGCACATTCCCTGATTTTACAGCAAGCATGGAGGTTCAGAAGGGAAGCATCAAATCATCTCTGGCAGACCTTCCGCTTGAAAATATTGAGTTCAGGGGATCTCTCACAATCCCTCAGACAAATTTTGACAAGATTAACCTGACTGTTGACACTGTAGGGTTTACAATCGCCGGCGAGCAAAACGGAGGGGAAATAAGCATAACTATGGGCGATTCCATAGCTGTTAAAGGGGCTTTAGGCGGATTCGCCGATATGGATGCCTTAAGCAAGGCGATTGGTCTTGAGGAGGTGGCTTTTGGAGGGGCGCTGGAGTACAGGGCAAAACTTGACGGAGTCTATGACAGCGCAAAGCGGACAATTCCTGCGGGAAGCCTTTTTGTAAAATGGAGCAACGGCTCAGTCTTTTCAAATATTCATACCTCCAGAATAACTGACCTCAATGCATCTGTTCTTATTGAGTCCCCGGACGGAACCTATGCAGGAACAAGGGCAGAGCTCAGACCTGTATGGTTTGTCTTTGACGGAAAGCCTTTCAATCTTGAGGCAAGCCTTAAAAATTTTGACAACCTTCAGTACGATATAGTTTCAAAGGGGGACCTTGATCTCACCAATATCTACAAACTTCTTGGTATTACAGGAGCAGCCGTGGACGGCTATCTGCTCTCAGACCTCTCTTTAAAGGGCAATCAGGCAGATGCAAAAGCCGGAGCAGTCAATAAACTTCAGAACAGCGGCACACTTGAACTCAGATCTTTCAAATACAAGAGTGACAGTTATGCTATGCCGTTCCAGATTCCGCTCGCAGCCCTCAGGATTGACGGCGACAAGGCGTGGCTGGACAGAACGACTGTCAGGAGCGGTGAGAGCTCCATCACACTTGAGGGATATGCATCCAACTTTATGGGCTACTATTTTGAAGGAGGAGCACTTTCGGGACAGATGAAAATTTCATCTGACAAACTTGCGCTTGAGGACTTCATGCCGGTTGAGGCTGAGGAGTCTGATGCAGTTGCTGCAGATTCAGCAGCAGTTGCAGCAAAGGCAGAGCCATCTGCCGGAGTAATTCAGCTGCCGGAGAGGATGGCAATTACCCTTGATGCCAGCATTAAAGAGCTCAGCTATGACAGCATTCTTGTGAAGAACCTCAGGGGAAGGGTGGCCATGCGCGACAAAGAGATGCAGCTCACCGGAGGCAGGCTTAACATTGCCGGAGCAGCATTCAGCCTTAATGCACGCTACGCACCCGAAAGTCTCAGCGAGGCAGCGTTCTCTTTTGCGGTTAAAGCCGATTCATTTAACATCCGCAGAGCATATAATGAGATTCCTATGATAAGGGAGCTCTTCTCATCTGCTGCCAGTATGAATGGAGATGTCTCAATGAAATATGACATAGCTGGCAAACTGGACCAAAACATGAGTCCTGTACTGCCTTCCCTTAAGGGTGGCGGGCAGATTGTGCTGGAGGATATTAAGGTTAAGGGGCTGAAGGTTCTGGGAGCGATTAGCAAAGCTACAGGGAGGGACAGTCTTGACAACCCAAGTCTTAAGGGGGTGGTTATAAAGAGCACAATTTCAGACAACATCATAAAAATTGAGCGCACCAGAATGAGAGTATTTGGGTTCCGCCCGAGGTTTGAGGGAGAGGCCTCTCTTGACGGACGGCTCAATATCAGGTTCCGGCTGGGGCTTCCGCCTCTGGGAATTATTGGTATTCCAATTACAATTACGGGAACCATGGATAATCCAAAAATCAATATGAGGCGCTCGAGAGAGGGGGACGAAATTGTAACTGATACTGAATCAGATGACTAAATATAAAACTCAATAAAGATGCTTTTACCTATCCTGCTGGCCTACATTTTAATTCCTGCTGCAGTGCTGTGGCTCTGTACAAAGATTCCCTTCCTGAATAAAATTGGTCCTGTACTTTTGCTCTATTTAATTGGAATAATTCTTGGAAACTCCGGAATCATTCCGCATTCGGCCTACCCAATCCAGGATATGATAGTTACCATTATTATTCCGCTGGCCATCCCAATGATGCTCTTCTCATGCGATTTCCTCAAGTGGGACATCAAAAAAGCCATCCTTACCCTGCTCACAGGTACTGTTGCAGTGGTAACAGCGGTTGTTGCGGGCTACTTTATTTTCCGCGGCCCAATAGGTAACGATCCGGCGATAGGTGAGCAGATGCCAAAAATTGCAGGAATGCTCGCGGGAGTTTATACAGGAGGAACTCCAAATCTTGCTGCTATCAAGATAATGCTTGGAGTCCCTAACGAAACCTACCTGCTCATACACTCATACGATATGGCAATCAGCCTTCTCTATCTGACCTTTGTGCTATCAGTGGGTATTCCCCTCTTTAGAAAATTTCTTCACTCTCCTTCAAAGCCGGGTGCGCAGAAGGGTGAGATGCCGGTTGAGGTTTATGATGAAAATCCCTACAGGGACTTCTTTAACAAAGAGAACCTTCTTCCGCTGGCAGGTGCCCTCGGTCTGTCGGTGCTCATATTTGCAATTGCAGGCGGACTCTCGTTAATTTTACCAAAGAGCATACAGATGGTTGTGGTTATTCTTACAATTACAACGCTGGGAATAGCTGCTTCATTTCTGAAGCCTGTAAGAAAAATCAAAAAGAGTTATGACGCAGGAATGTATCTGGTATATATTTTCAGTATAGTTGTAGCTTCAATGGCAGACCTTGGAAGGCTCAACCTCTCCGGCGGATTCTACCTGCTGCTCTATATTGCATTTGCTGTTTTTGTATCTCTCTTTGTTCAGCTTTTACTCTCAAAGATTTTTAAACTTGATGCAGATACTGTTCTTGTCTCTTCTGTAGCTTTGATAAATTCTCCCCCTTTTGTTCCTCTTGTTGCAACAGCAATGAAAAACAAATCGGTCATTATAACCGGACTTACTGTAGGTCTGGTTGGATATGCGGTAGGGAATTACCTTGGATATCTTATTTCGAGTTTTCTTGTAATTTTTTAATAATTCATGTCATGAAAAATGTGAAATTTCCGGCACTTCTGGTTCTTGTAATGGTGCTCTCCCTCTCTGCGGCAGCACAAAATGAACAAAAGGCACCGGCAAAGGTGAAAAAGGGCTGGAACTTTGGTCCACTGCCTGCAATTGGTTACAACAGCGATCTTGGTTTTCAGTACGGCGCACTTACGGATATTTTCTACTTTGGAGATGGCAGCCGGTTTCCGGAGTACATTCACAAGTTTAATGTTGAGGTTTCCCAGTATACAAAAGGCACAGGAGTCTATCACCTCTTTTATGACTCAAAGCATCTGCTCAAAGGTATACGCACAACTCTGGATGTAAGCTATCTTACAGACAAGATGATGGATTTCACCGGCTTCAACGGATTTATGTCTCAGTACGATCCCGGGTTTGCTCTTGAGAATCCTTCATACTACAAAATTGACCGCCGTCTAATGAGGGCTACAGCAGACTTTCAGGGCCCGATAGGGGGCAACTGGAGCTGGGCTGCCGGAATTGGTGTTTATGGTTACAAGACCGGCGAGGTGAGACTGGAGAAGTATGCAGGGGCAGATAATCTCTACTCTCATTATGTAAATGCCGGCCTCATTGAGCAGGAGGAGGCAGACGGAGGTACAAAACTGGAGCTTAAGGCCGGTATAGTTCATGATACAAGAGATAACGAGGCAGACCCAACGAAAGGTATCTGGAGTGAGGCAATCTTCTTTGGCTCGCCCGGTGCTCAGAGTTATCTTAAACTATCACTTGTTCACCGTGGCTTTCTTCCTTTATACAAAGACAAACTGACTTTTGCATACAGGGTTGCCGTTCAGACCAACCTGGCAGGAGAGGCTCCCTATTATATGCTCCAGAATTTGTCAACACTATACTTCCGCCAGATAACCTCTGAGGGTTTGGGCGGAGTAAATACTCTCCGCGGAGTGATGCGTAACAGGGTAGTTGGAAACGGAGTTGCATGGGCAAACCTTGAACTTAGATACAGGTTCCTTGATTTCAGATTTCTCAAACAGGACTGGTATCTGGCAGTAAATCCATTCTTTGATGCAGGCCGTGTGATTCAGTACTATAAAAAGGATATGATGCTTGCTGCAACTGATCCTTCAATTGAGACTCAAAATTCAGAAAAGCTGCACATGACTGCAGGAGCTGGAATCAAAGCAATTATGAATAAAAATTTCATAGTTTCATTTGAGTGGGGCAAACCGTTCAATTCGGGAGATGGTAAAAACGGCATGAACATTGGCCTTAACTATATTTTTTGAAAAATTTGAAAAAAAACAGCATATCGCTGTAACATAAATCCGGGACATTCGTCTTCTCTGCAGTATGACCTCACAGGAGTTTAACATATTGGTTGGAAGGATAAGGCCAAAGCTTATAAACTTTGCCGGCACTTTTGTAAAGGCCGGTGCCGCTACTGCAGAAGATATGGTTCAGGACGCGGTTATTAAGCTCTGGAAGGCCCAGGAGATTCAGGAGATAAAGAATCCCGAAGCCCTCACTCTTCACATTCTCAGGAATGTTTGCCTTGATTACCTCAGGCTTAAGAAGAACAACACAGAGCAACTGAATACCAATATGAGCCGTATTGGAACTGATGATCCCTCGGCGGCACTGGAGCGCAAAGATCAGTTTGCGTACATTAAAAGCTGTATGGAGAGTCTCCCCGCAGACCAGATGCTGGCCGTAAGACTCAGGGATGTGATGGGATACGAAATGGAAGAGATTGCACGGATACTTGAGACATCGGAGGGAAATGTAAGAACTCTCCTCTCGCGTGCAAGACAAAGAATCAGAGAAAAAATGATGGTGCGATGAAAAGGGAAGATTACAAAGAGATTGAGATTCTCATTGAAAAGTATTTCAATGCAGAGACTTCTCTGGAGGAGGAGTCACTCATAAGAAGTTATTACAAAAATACTCCGCAGGCAGAGATGCCGGAATCAATCCGCGGTTACGCAGAGATGTTCGGCTTTTTCGAATCAGAAAGGGAGCATATTGAAGCGGCAAAAGAGCAGTCAGCCTCAGCAGATATGAGGCCGGTTGAAAGAAATGTTATCAGACGCTCATTCTACCGTCCGGTTTACAGATGGGGTACAGTTGCAGCCGCAGCTATTCTGCTGATTGCCTTCTTCCTGATTAACCCGAGAAATGACGATTCATTTAAACTTGTAATAGACGGGCAGCAGGTTAACGACAGCGAACTAGCAGTTACCGTAGCCAACAACCGTCTTGACAAAGTTAACACCATTATGCAGCAGCTAAGCAAAGCCAATAATGCGCTCAACAGCGTTGCAAAGGTAGAGAGGGCTCTCTCTCCAATGGAGAAAATGAACGCCGCCCTGACACAAAATAACCGGTAGTTCGTCTTAAAGGTGAGTGCTCAGGAACAACAAATGAATTTTAAAAAATGAATAATATGAAAAAGCTGATTTTAATTATCTGTGCGGCCCTTCTTCTTCCCTCAGCGGTAATGGGCCAGTCTAAAGAGATCAAGGCGATCTTTGACAAATATGAGAAGAATGACAATGTAGAACTTGTATCCATCTCTCCGGGAATGATGATGTTTGCAAATGCCTTTGCAGACGATAAGGAATCCAAAGAGTGGACATCAAAAATCACCGAACTGAGAATCCTCACTGTACCTTCATCAGTAATGGAAAACAATGTTCCGCTAAGGACAACCCTCAAAAGGGACATGGAAGGAATCATCACAAAATTTGCCTTCGAGAGGATGCTCAGAGTAAAAGATAAAGGAGAAGAGGTAGAAATGTATGTGAGCAAGACCAGCAACGGAGCCCTTATCTTCCTCAACAGCTCAAATGCCGAATTCACCGTGATAGCAATGTTTGGCAAAATAGACGACATGCTCATCAAAGCAGCCGCCAGCGGGCAGATCAATATTAAATAACATCCCGGCCCTCCAGCTAAGCAGCAGTTGCCAACCGGCCATTCGCACGACACATCTGCAAATCTTATTAACAGGGAGTTCAATATAAGAGATTTTAAAAGGTTTTCCGGAATTTCCGGAAAACCTTTTTTATTACCATGAGCAATTACCCCTTTGGCCATGCCACCTGAAGATAAACTCTGCCAGAGTTTTGCACGTGGGAAACTTTAGACACATGTCAGCCTAATTTACATTGTGCTCAATATATGGGTATTGCGTTTTCTAATTCTGGAATTTTCTAAATTAATGAATACCTATAATGCACATTATCAACTGAATGTAATTTAGGCTGACATGTGTGTTTTTCTGATTTTTATTTAAAAGAAGGTACCGTCAGCTTCGCTGCCGGTGAAGGTGCAGCGCTTCGCGCGCCTTTATTGTCCAGATATGCTTTTCCCGAGATTTTTATCGCTACCCGCAAGGCTGCAAGTTGCAGATTATGAGCACATAGCCAATTAATCTGACATGTGAGATGTCAGATTAACGGGTTAAGTGCAATCAATCAATTAGTTACAGCCGTACGGGTCCCTCAAAATCAACACCAGTCAACTCCCTGCAAACCCAGGCCCAAACCACCCCAAACACATGCAAGTATGATAAACCTTTGCCGAAGGCCAACCTCCGCCGGCTTGCCGGCACCTTCTATCTAGGAACCGGAACGTGCTTCCTGGCAGGATATGTGAGAAGTGTCAGATAATCAGTAGTGTAAGTTTTTGAAAAATGGAATTGCGAATAAATTCAAAAACTTAAATGATTAATAATGAGTTATTTCTCACATATCCTGCCAGGCAACTCTTTTTAAAAACAAACAAAGTCTTCAATTTGAAGACTTTGTTTGTTTGTAATATGTTTATATACAGCTAGTTAACACGAATTGCGGCGCAGAGATGTTTCGCTTCCTAGTTCCAGATCTCCGAAACTCCGTTGAATGTAATCTTCACGGAAGGTACAGATGAAGAGGCGTTAATTATCTCGCCGGTTACGTTGTCGCGGACGGCCGGTTTTTCGGAGTCGGTTACAATCATCTCGCACTTGCCCGATTTTGCCACCATCCGGTCAAAGATGTTGATGTAGTAGCCGGAGATGTTGTTAACGACAACCACAAAAGGATTTTTAATCTGATAGTCAATTATTAGTGTCTCTCTCCGATATCCGAATCCAAACGGAGTAAAGCGTCCTTCGCCTGTCACGGTGTAGTCGTAAAGAGCGTAGGGATTTGCATTTGCCGGGATTGGTATGTTGCCGGTAAATGAGAGCTCAGGTGTGGTGTTGTAATGTGAACTCTCGACGCTTCCGTTGGGAATTATTCTCCAGGTATTGGTTCCTGTGCACTCAACCTGAAAAGTGCCCGGCTCAGTTGCCGAGATACCGTGGAAAAGAGGTCCGGTAGTGGTTATGCTCCATTTTGCCCCAACTTCGTGAAGAGATTTGGAATCTGGCTGGATTGTAAAGTATGCATTCTGAAAACTCCATGCGCCGGCAGACAGCGTAGGCACATTGTTTGGAAAAAATCTGGCAGTCAGATTCATCCTTTCAGCAGCGTCAGCAACAATGTATTTATCCAGTTTGATTGCAAGGTCGGCAATTGTGGTGAGGGATTTTATGCGACCCTCGGTATTCTGGTAAATGAGATGGCCGGCCGCAGTAGGGCGTTGTCTGTAGCCGCCCTCTTCGACAACACATGATGTTACTGCAAACATGGCTGCAGTAATAGCTAAGAGTTTAATAGTTTTCATCTGTGCCACCCCCTTTTGTCGGGTGTAATACGGAATCCTGCACCCATTATGAAAACACCAAGTGTTCCCACAGTCTGAACTTCTGTAAACCAGAACAATCTCTTGCCCACAGATATTCCAAAACCTGTCAGCTGAATTGACGGACCCCACTCTATGTAGGGTTCAGCCGCAGTAGCAGATTGGCTGTTGCTGTATGGGTGCTGAACCATTACGCCCACGCCAAGCCCTACAGATGAGTACATTCGTACCCATTCTCTGTTGAACCATGCAAATCGTACGGTTGGTGTAAAGAAGAGACTGCTTGTAGTCTCCCGGTCAATTACCCGGTTATCCAGCGATGAATAGATGTTTTGATAGCTCCCAACATAGGAGAAGGTAGCTCCAAGCTCTAGCCATCTGGCAACCTTTACGGA
>ERZ1645189.116-NODE-116-length-19504-cov-5.770888_pt1 | contig 19504 bp, 16 predicted proteins | sample MGYA00575350_ERZ1645189 | MGnify/ENA primary metagenome ERZ1645189 (study PRJEB40845, sample SAMN11283421) | freshwater sediment metagenome | isolation source: river sediment | host: Sediment | place: India: Jajmau, Kanpur | collected 2015-12-17 ...
TCAAAAGAAAATATCAAAGAAAATCAAAGAAATAATTAAAGTAACTGATAAACAGACCAGTTAAGAATGAAAAAAAATTGAATAAAACAGGCACCAAAGTAATATTTTTGCTGAAAACACTACCTGTTTGGTAAGTTAATGCGTCTGATTTTATTGTTTACCGACGAAATACAGCTACGTTAACAATGAACTATTGCTAAAAAAGTACGAAAAAGCAGATTTTTTTACCTGTAAAAAAAAGGAAACAGACAGAAGAAAGCGGATAATAACCGGATGAATCTTCTATATGGTGATAGTCGGAGTATAAAAAAATTAATGACGCCAGAAAGCAGGGGTAAGAATCATCAGGACGGTGTATAATTCCAATCTGCCCATTAACATGACAAAAGAGAGAAACCACTTGCTGAATTCAGGAATATTATTGAAGTTTCCCGATGGGCCTACCGTTTCGAATCCGGGACCCACACAGCTTATACAAGTGATCATCCCTCCGATAGACTCACTTATTCCCATGCCGGAAATCATCAGAACCAGTATTCCGATAAGTGTAACTGAAAGGTATAGTATAATAAAAGTGAGCACCCTTATCATCGTGTTATCATGTACCACTATTTTATTATACCTCACAGGTATGACTGCAGATGGGTGAATTATGCGTTTGAACTCATAGTAGCATGCCTTGGCAGCAATGACTATTCGTACGACTTTGATGCCACCTGCTGTTGAGCCTGCAGATGCACCTATAAGCATAATGATGACAATGACTACCCACGTGACGGGTTTCCAGGTCATATAGTCGACAGTAACAAAGCCTGTGGTAGTCATGAGTGACGATATGGTAAAAAATGAATCGCGCCATGCTTTTTCAATGACAGACAGGTTGATGGTATCTGAAAAATCAATGAGCGATATCATAACCATCAGACTTGCACCGATCATAATATACAGATAATACCGCAACTCTTCATTCTCTTTGATTTTGAAGAATTTTCTTTTGTAGCCGAAAAAATACATGGCAAAGTTGACGCCGGACAACAACATGAAAAAAGCAAGCACATATTGAATATAGGGTGAATTCTCCCAGTAGGCAATACTTGTTTGTTTGGTTGAGAAGCCGCCTGTGGCCACCGTAGAAAAAGAATGAGTAACCGAATCGAACAACGACATACCACCGAAATACAGAAATACGGTTTCGGCAATGGTAAGAAATATATATACAATAAACAATATACGTGCTGTGTCATTAACTTTCGGGCTGAATTTATCTTTGGTTGGTCCGGTGGTTTCGGCTGCAAAAAGATGCACACCGTTGATACCGAGCATGGGAAGAATAGCCATTGAAATGACTACAATACCCAATCCACCCAGCCAGTGGGTCATAGCACGCCAGAAAAGAATGCCGTGGGACAACTCTTCTATATTATCCAGAATTGATGCTCCGGTAGTGGTAAAGCCTGACATGGTTTCGAAAAAGGCATTGGTGTAAGAAGGGATGGCCCCGCTCATCCAGAAAGGCAATGCTCCGATAGCCGAAAAGAATACCCAGGCAAATGTTACAATCATGGAACCTTCTCTTTTGCCAGCTCTGGCAGGTGCGTTACGTCCGAATAAAATCATCAGCAAGGCTAACGCCAAAGCAATCAATGAACTGTAAATAAAATACCTGCCATCATCTTCATTAAAAAGCAGTGTAATAACCAGCACGAACAACATGGTTGCACTCTCCACGAGCAGCAGATTTCCTATTAACCGGGAAACCAGTTTGAAGTTTATTTCTGATTTGAATGGCATAATTATTTTTTCCAAAATTCAGGGGTAAACAATAATAATACAGAATAAACCTCCAGACGTCCTACAATCATAACAAAAGCAAGGAACCACTTGCTGAAAACGGGTATTTCGGAGAAACTGTGAGTTGGACCGAGCTGCCCCAATCCCAGCCCCACATCACTCATACAGGTAATCATTCCGCTCATTGATTCAATAAAGCCCAATCCCGACAAACTCAAAACAAAAGTTCCGATGACAATAATTAATGTATATATCATTGTAAATGCAAGAATTCGCATCATCATTTCATCTTTCACTATCTGGCCATTGAATTTTACGGGTATAATGGCATTCGGATGAACCAGTTTTTTAAATTCGTAGTAACAGAATTTGACAATAAGCACCACACGCGAAATCTTGATACCTCCGGAGGTGGAATAGGTGGAGGCTCCCGAAATCATCAACACCAGCATCACTACCCATGTAAACGAATTCCAAAGGGTGTAATCTTCGGTACAGAGCCCGGTGGACGTGATACAGGAAGTGACAATAAAAAGACTGCTTCTGAACGACTTCTCAAAATCGCGAAAACCGGACGAATTGTTGTAATCGATGTGTGACAAGAAAATAATCACTGCCGCCACCACCAATACGATGATGTAGTATTTAAGTTCTTCGTTTTTTATAATCTTATCAAAATTGAATTTAACCAGGAAATAGTAAAGCGTGAAATTTACTCCCGAAAAAAACATAAAGAAAATAATGACATACTCAATGGCAGGCGATTGAAAATAGGCTATGCTCAGCTGTTTGGTAGAAAATCCTCCGGTGCTGATGGTGGACAGTGCATGATTCAGGGCGTCAAATCCGTTCATACCGGCCAGCAGCAGTGCAAGGGCGCAGAGTAAGGTAAGCACCACATAAACATACAAAAGGATTTTGGCAGTCTGGTTGATCTTCGGCAAAATCTTTTCCCGGGTAGGTGTAGTACTTTCGGATGTAAAAAGCTGATAGCCTGCACCTCCAATCATGGGCAGTATGGCCAGAAAAATCACTACAATTCCGAGACCTCCAATCCAGTGAGTCATCGAACGCCAGAAAAGCAGGTTGTATGGCAGCGATTCTATATTGTTCAGAATAGACGTGCCGGTAGTGGTGAAGCCCGACAAGGTTTCAAAAAAGGCATCTGTAAAATCAGGGATGAAACCACTCATCCAGAACGGAAGAGAGCCAATTAGCGTATAAAGCAGCCAGGTAGAAGTCACGATCACCGCCCCTTCGCGCTTGCCCACTGTCGATTCGGCTTTCCACCCGGCGGCAATGCCGCTTAAGCCCAGCACAAGTGCTATGAGCATCGTAAAGAGATAGTAGCGAATCATTTCTGTTTCGCCATACATGAGCGCAACCGCTATGGGAGTAAGCAGAAAAGCGGCTTCAATCAGCAGCAATCCGCCCAGCACCCTACTAATGAGTTTAATGTTCAAGTCTCTGTTCATACACAGGTGCAACCAACCGTAAAATGTTTTACCCCGGGAAACTAATTAAACATTGATTCGACTTTTCGGATGGCTGAAGATACACAGAACACCATCACATGATCGCCCGGAAGAATTTGTGTGTTTCCGTAAGCTATGCTACCCACTCCATCGCGCACGATTCCTCCGATATTTACATTTTCCGGAAGGCGAATATTTTTGATTTGTGATTTTGTGATTTTGGAGCCCGCCTTAGCTACAAATTCCACCACTTCGGCATCGGCGGAAGTAAGGCTCTTCACATCGAGTACATCGGCATCAAGCGTAAGCTGATAGATGTAACTGGCTGCTATCATCTTTTTGTTTATCACGCTGCCGATATCCAGTTCTTCGGCCAGTTGTATGTAATCGATGTTTTCGACTTCGGCAACAGTTTTTTTCACTCCCAGGCGTTTGGCTTCCAGGCAGGCAAGAATGTTGGCCTCCGAATTGGAGGTAGTAGCTATGAAAGCATCTATTTCTTCAATTCCTTCGGATTTCAGGGCTTCCACATTTCTACCGTCGGCATTAATTATGAGGGCATTATGCAGACATCCAGCGAGCAGGTAGCATTTTTCCTTGTCGCGTTCCATTACTTTTACGTTGATGTTGCCCGGAAAATACTGGATGGTTTTCTGTGCAATGCGGCTTCCGCCCATGATCATCACATTCCTGATTTGGTAGTCTTTTTTTCCTGCCTGTTCTTTCACAAACTGGATGTGCTCTTTCATGGTTACGAAATACACCACATCGTTGGCCATAAGTTCATCACCGCCATTCGGGATGATGGTATGTCCGTTTCGGTTGATGGCTACCACACGGAATTTGCCATGATCGAAAAAACCGGTGTTAAATTTTTTATTAAGAATAAGTGCATTTTCACGTAGTTTTACAGCGAGCAGGAACAGCGCTTCGTTGTGAAAACTCAGATTTTGCCTCAACCAGGTGTACTTTATCGACTCCACGATTTCCTCTGCTGCGAGTTTCTCGGGGAGGATGAGGTAATCAACTCCCAGCTTGGCAAAGAATTCTTTGTTCTCGGGTATCAGGTATTCGTAGTTTTCAATGCGGGCAAGTGTACGTTTGGCTCCCAGATTGGTTGCCAGCATACACGAAGTCATGTTTATACTTTCGTAAGGAGTGACGGCAATAAACAAATCCGCCTTTTCCACACCACATTCTTTCAGACTTTCGATGGAGGTGGGCGATCCGGTGCGGGTGAGTAAATCGTAATTCATCTCCAGATCCGTCAGTCGGTTGGGATCTTCATCCAGCAAAGTGGTATCAAAATTCTCTTTCGCCAGGAGTTTTGCCAGGTGAGTACCCACATCACCGGCTCCCGCAATGATTATTTTCATTGATGTATCTTTTTTTCAAAAAAAAGTAATTCTATTTCAGTTTATTGTTAGCTTTGAGTTTTCAGAACCCTGTATTCAGCATTTTATGTTCAACTCACCCTGTTATTCGGACAGGCGAAAAACTTTCGTTTCGTGTGCAGCCATCTTTACTTTGATACGTTTGCCCGTTTTCATCGTTTGGCCGCTCCAGAGGTCTTTTGCTTTCCTTTTGTTGAAAATACCCAGCGTTTTGGGATTAACCTCTGTCGTTTGTTCCTGATCGGATGTGTTCAGTATTCCCAATGCTACATCGCCGTTTGAAAGTGGTTTTACAAATATCTGCAACAGGTCGGTTTTCAGTTTTCGCTCTGCCTGAATTCCGAGCGGATCCTGGTCAATAGCAATGATATCTTTATTGGTCAGAATACGTTTTGTAGCTTCATTCATATTGCGCACATCGCAGGTGATCATAAGCGGTGCGGCCATGAGGCACCAGAGCGACATCTGCGACTGATATTCGGTGTCGGTGCAGCCTGTACCTCCCAAATCGGTGGATGGTGCTCCTTTTTTGCCGTAAAGTCCCACCACGAGCATATCCGGATCGTTCCATCCGTTCGGTCCGGCATATTTGTCGAGTCCGGCATTGATTTCGAGAATATCCAGAATTCCTGCTCCATACCCGTGAAGTTCGTGAGGTGCACTACCCGCCGGTGCATGGCTTTTCCATTTATCACGTACATCGGCGGTAGTTCGCCAGAGGTGTCCTCCGGCTTTGCGTGCCCATAGCCACGGCGATCTGTCGCCCCATTCACAGATACCGAATGCAATGTCACGTCCGCTATTTTGAAGGGCTTTTGCCATCCGCTCGTAGCGTGATATGGCTGTCTGCCAGTCGGCCGGAGCGCCGCAATAGTCATACTTCAGGTAATCAAATCCCCATGCGGCAAATGTTTTGGCATCCTGTTCCTCGAAATTAAGACTTGCCGTGTAGCCCCCGCAGGTAAGCGGAGCAGCATCCGAGTAGATACCTATTTTCATACCTTTGGTGTGAACATAATCTACCAGTGATTTCATTCCGGAGGGGAACTTTGCAGGATCAGCAATGATGTTATTTTTGTTATCTCTGCCTCCCTGCCAGCCGTCGTCAATAAAAATATAGTTATATCCGAGGTCTCTCAGTCCGGTTTCCACCATGGCATCTGCCAGTGTTTTTATGTCGTTTTCGTGAATATCGAGCCCAAAATAATTCCAGGTCATGAATCCCATCGGAGGTGTGGGTGCAAGCTGACTCTGATTTTGCGACAATAATGTGTGGGTAAGAACGAAGCTGAAAATCAGCAGGGTGGTTTTTAGTTTCATTTCTATTGAGTATTTAGTTTGTTGAATGTTTTGTAAGACGTTTTTAACTGTTAAATCAGAAGATACCGGTACGATCCCTTATACTTTTGCGTCTATCATGTCCTTTATTTTCTTCTCGACGCCTTCTGCATTCATTCCGAGCATGGCATGCAACTCTTCGGGTGTACCGTGCTCTACGAATACATCCGGAATACCTATCCGGAGCACTTCGGGGTGATAGTTGATGTCGGACATGAATTCAAGCACAGCCGAGCCTAATCCTCCTTCGATGGTTCCGTCTTCGATGGTAATTACTTTGGTGAATTTTTCTCCGATTTCACGTAGCATTTCTTCGTCAAGCGGCTTGAGGAAGCGGGCATCGTAGTGGGCAATGCTTTTACCGGTCAGATTTTCTACAGAATTGATGGCTTTTTCGGCAACGGCAGCCATTGTTCCAATGGTTATCACTGCCAGGTCGGTTCCGGTTTTCAGACATTCACCCCTGCCGGTGGTCAGTTCGCGCCACTCATTGTGCCAGTTGACGTTAAAACCTTTTCCACGAGGGTATCGTATCACGAAAGGACCCTTACCGGGCAGTTGAGCCGTGTACATAAGGTTTCGGAGTTCCATTTCGTTGCGCGGAGCTGCTATAGTCAGGTTCGGAATACAACGCATGTAAGCCAGGTCAAACTGCCCCTGGTGGGTAGCTCCATCGGAGCCTACAATGCCGGCGCGGTCCAGACACATAATGACAGGCAGTTTCTGGATGGCCACATCGTGGATGACGCTATCGTACGCCCGCTGCATAAACGATGAATATATATTGCAGAAGGGTACCATTCCTTCTTTGGCCAGTCCGGCGGAGAAAGTTACGGCGTGTGCCTCGGCTATTCCCACATCGAAAACACGCTCGGGGAAACGCCGCTGCATGATGGTCATGGAGCAGCCTGAAGGCATGGCGGGGGTAATACCGATGATTTTATCGTTTTGCTTGGCCAGTTCGAGCAATGTTTTTCCAAAAACATCCTGAAAGAGGGGTGGTTCGGCGTTGTTGTGATTGCACACAAGCCGCTCACCGGTTTCGGGGTCGAACTTTCCGGGTGCATGCCACACGGTTGCCGATTTTTCGGCCGGTTCGAATCCTTTACCTTTCTGAGTGATTACATGCAGCACTTTCGGACCTTTGAATTCTTTAATTTCTGCCAGAATGCGAATGAGATTACTTACATCGTGCCCGTCCACCGGACCGAAATAGCGGATATTCAGTCCTTCGAAGATGTTGTGGTCTTTTTGTGTGAAAGCAGTTTTCAGACTGTTGTTGAACCGGATAATCTTGTTCTTTTTTTCGTCGTCTACCAGTCTGCTTTTTCTGAAGAGATTATATACTTTATGACGTATTTTGTTGTAGGTTTTGGAAGTGGTGATATCCACCAGGTACTGGGTGAATCCGCCGTTAATCGGGTCGATAGCCATCTGGTTGTCATTCAGAATAATGAGCATATCGTTTTTATCCATCGAAGTGTTGTTGAGCCCTTCGAAGGCAAGTCCGCCGGTCATGGAACCGTCGCCAATCACAGCTACCACTTTGCGGTCTTCGCCTCTCATGCTGGCTGCCACAGCCATGCCGAGTGCTGCTGAGATGGAAGTGGAAGCGTGTCCTACCCCGAATGTATCATATTCACTTTCTTCTATTTTGGGGAATCCGCTGATTCCACCCAACTGCCGGTTGGTATGGAATACGTCGCGCCGCCCGGTAAGCACTTTATGACCGTAAGCCTGGTGTCCCACATCCCACACGATGCGGTCGTAAGGCGTATTGAAAACGTAGTGCAGTGCTACCGTAAGTTCCACCACGCCAAGGCTTGAGCCCAGGTGTCCGGGGTTTTTTGAAACTTCGTCGATAATAAAATCACGCAGTTCGTCACACACAACATGCAATTCGTTTTTGTCAATTCTTTTCAGGTCATCGGGTGAGTTGATGCTGTTCAGGTATTTATAGTTTTGTTTTGCCATTCCAATTTTTAAAGTATCTGTCATGCAAAAATAATACATTTTTATTGCTTTGACATTCTTTAGTCAAAGTTTATTTGGAAACTGGTAAAAAGAGCGGCGAAAAGAGATGGATTGCGCAGATGTGTTGCTTTTTCTTACAGTTAATACTTCTTATTTTCATTTAGTTGTGAATTCTGGATATTTTCAGCAAAAATTAATTATCTTTGGAACGGTTTATCCTGCAGAATCAGGATTAGAAAAACAGGATTCTCCCGTGAGAACCGGAATTATTTAACTCTTGAAAACACAAGCGGGTATCACACTCAAAACATGACCATGAAATGCTTCCTTTTTGGAATTTTACTGGTGCTTACAGTTAATTCAGCGGCCTGCTACACTGTTTTTCACGGTAACTCCGCATTGCAAAACGGCAACGACTCCTCCGTCACCTGCCGCCAGCAGTTGCCCGGACTGCAAGAAGCCATAGCAGGCGGGCTGCTTTACCTCAGAGAGAGGCAGATAAGCAGTCGCAGGGTAAAACTGCAACCCGATGATTTCAGACTTACCCGCACCCGAAAAACATACGGAATAAACAGCATACGAAGTTTTCTGGGAACGTGGCTTTTCACCGAAAAACATCAACAGGGTGCATGGCCCGGCTTCGTAACTTTTCTTCCAACCAGGGGGCCGGCAGCCTGGAAACCCATTACCACTGCCACCGATTACAACCTCTTTACCACCGCCTCCACACTGTACTGCCTCTATCGTTTCGACGAAAGCCTGCTCCCATCCGGAAGCCGGTTCGTGGCCAACATGAGAAACAACGCCCTGGTTACCTTCGGCCATTTCAGGCACAACGACACATATCGTTTCTGGAAAATTCGCCGGACAGAGCTGGTATCGTATCCATACACCGCACCCGAAAATATTCCACTCTGGATGCTCAGCGTAAGGCAATGGATAAACAAAAAAACCGGCTGGTGGGGACTGAACGGATTTCATGAATCGGATTATATTTCGGAATGGATTCACCGCATTTACAATCCTGTTTACAATAAAACCGGCGCCAGAGCCATGTTCAACATCCCCGCCGACACCGACGATACATCGCTGGCTGTGACCATGCTGCTGCTCGACTGCAACGATAATCCTCAACGCGAGGCGGACAGCGTGGCACTTGCTCAATTAAACCGTTACCGCGACCAGAACAGGTTACGTCGCGACCGATGGAACTCCCATACGGGCGAAAATACCGGCGCATTTCTCACCTGGCACAAGGACGAAAACACTCCCGTTTTTGATCAGCCCGATATGGGCATTATTCCGCTCGAAAATAACAATGTGGATCTGGTGGTGAACTGCAACGCCCTTTTGGCACTCGGCGCAGCAGGAATGACTCACACTCCCCGCTACGCTGAAGTGTTGAAGCTGTTGAGCCGTGCTGTAAAATATAACCTCTGGCAGCGGGGCAATATCTACTATCCTGAACCGCTTTGGTTTCCTTATGCTCTGAGCAGAGCAATCAGTGAAGCAGATGGAGGCATACCCGAAGCAGACACTCTTTTCATACAACTGACGGAACAACTCCTGCGCATGGAGCAAAAGCAAAGTCGCAGCCACCCTGAATCAGCAGGCTCGTTTGCCCCTTTCGATTCGGTGAGCACCGTCACTGCCACTGCTCTGGGCCTCAACGCCCTGCTCAATATGGGCAGAAAGTATGCCGTAACAACCGGAATGACAGCTGCTTACGACAGCATCGTGAATGCTTCGGCCCGATACCTGCTCGAAAGCCGGAAGAGTTACAAAACAAAAACTTATCCCAACGAAATCTGCTACTGGCAATCGGGACCGCTGTTTTCCTCATCGGTACACGAACTGGCTTACTGGTACTCTAATTCCCTCAATACAGCGCTGGTCATAGATGCTCTCTCTAAATATGTGGCTTACACCGATTACAGTCCGGAAACCCGGAGCAAAAAGAAACTCCCCATATACATCATCAATGGAAAATACTCGGTGGATTTCTCCGCAAATTCCTATCAATAATCCCGTTCAGATTCCCCCTTCTGAGGCTGGCAAGCCCGAAGGAGGAGCTTTTTGGGAAGAAAGCACCCCTCAAACTCCCCCAAAGGGAGATCTTTTTCCGTCCCGGGGACATTTTTTACTCATCGGTCAAACCGCCTGAAGCGGTTGGACTGTTTCCACGCAATTCCGGATGATACAGATTGAAAATGTCCTGAAAAGAGCATTCAAATTAGTCCGGTTAATCAGTGGACAAAGAAATGAATGTGTCAGTGAACTAATCAGATTCTCAAATTGTTTAATTTTTATAATTATCTTGTTGTTAATGAACTTGTTCAGAAAGAAAGGAGGTAAACGGCAGAAAGAAAAAAAACAACTTTATTCAGCTACCGTAATCTATTCTTCGGTACATTCGGGTATAGTTTTACCCACAACTGCAAACGACAAGAAGCCGAGTGTTTATTAACTCAAAATACATTTTCGGTTTTAAAAAACATTCTTATACAATATATTTCAAAAGCAACAGGTATATTAATTTACCTGTATCCGTGCATCGAAAATCAGCATAAGGCAATAAATACAGTATTTAATACAATTTCAATTTGACGCACAGCATAAACTACTGTGAATACCGGTTGCCTTAAAACGCATTGATTACTCTCTCCCCCTGTATTGATACCTGAAAAAGCATCCGGATAATCCACCGTAACTTTTTCTATATCAGTTAGCACAAACTGATTATTATCAAACTAAAATTAATTTTTCAAATAAAATGGAATATATCAGATATTCACCTGTTTTCGACCGTCATCTTATCAACGGTCCTCACAATCCGATGTTTTGGCGTTATAAAAACATCGTTGAGAAATTTGTGAAAGAAATGAAACTGGAGCCGATTCATGAAGAAATGATTCAAAAAAGATCCATCGAATTAAATCCGCTACATTTAGATCTGGAATGGTGGTGGAAATATGGAGGAATGAAGATGGCTCATGTGCATCTGAATGGTCAAATCTATTTACTGAAAGACGAACAATGGAGAGAATTTTCAAAAAGAATTCTTACAGATATTCAGAATAAACTAAAAGACGCAAAAGGTGTAAGTTTCGAAAATACCCTGGACATTGTTAATTCAATGGAATCAATCTTTTGACCCCCTGTAAACCCGCCTGCCCGAAACGGTAAGGCGGGTTTGTATTACCTCTGCACGAATTATTCATTTCCAAACCGGGTTTTATCCAAACTTTTTTACCCATGAAATACGCACTACTACTTACTCAGGCTTGTAATCTGGCTTGCCGGTACTGTTATATTATCAAGCACAAACACTCGATAAGTACTGAAAATGCACGTAAAGCCGTTGATTTTATCTTTTCCAACTCTCAGGAAGGTGAACCGATTGATATTGGTTATTTCGGCGGCGAACCGCTGCTGGAATTCAACCGGCTGAAAGAAATAACGGAAATGATAGAAAAGCATCCGCTTTTTCCACTCAGAGAAGTGGTACTGCAGGTTATCACAAACGGGACAATATTTTCCGACGAAATGGCCGGATATTTACTTCAACATAATATTTCACTGGGTGTAAGTTGTGATGGAATACCGGCTGTTCAGGATCAGGCCCGGATATACCCCGATGGCAGGCCCAGTTCATCTGCAGTGGAAGAAAATATCCGAATAGCCATCGGTTACTTCCCGCATATCATGGTTAACGCGGTTTATACACCTTCAACCTACAAATTCCTGCCCGAATCGGTAGAATATCTGTATAACCTCGGCGTTCGGAAAATTTACATCAATCCCGATTTCAGTGCCCGCTGGACAGCAGACGATATAGTACAACTGCAGGATATTTTCAATACCATTGCCCGGAAATATATTCACTGGCACGAAACAGACGACCCGGCCTTCTTAAGCCTTATCAATGGAAAACTGGCTGTGATACTGGATGGCGGTTACAAAATAAATGAACGCTGCCACATGGGAAAAAAGGAATTTGCCATTGCACCCAACGGGAATATCTTTCCCTGCGAAAGGCTGGTTGGCGATGGAAGCCTCCACGAACATTGCATCGGAAATATACACGAAGGAGTAGATTACAGAAAATTCTGCACAAGCAGACATTTTGAAAAACCGGCACACACTGTTTGTTCGGATTGTAGCTTGCGCAGATACTGCATGAACTGGTGCGGCTGCTCCAATTTCTTCTCTACAGGCCATTACAATCAGGCCGGACCGTTTATCTGTGCTTCCGAAAAAGCAGCCATCAACACAGCATTGGAGGTTTTCAAAGAACTGGAAACCAAATACGGAACATCAACTCTACTGAAAATTGCCGGAAATACCTGCGCAAAAGAAAAAATTCCGGCATTAAATGACCGGTAATATCGGAATCCTTTACAAAGAATCAGTCAAACCGCCTGAATCGATTGGTCTGTTTACTCACACATCGGCAACCCCTAAATCCGCCACACTTAATTACCGAAAATTAATGGAACACGAAAAACCCGGTACACCTGACTTCCGAAAATTTCCGGAACGCAGATGACCTCAGTTCTTTCATTTACGGAGAAATTGAATAACGAAATTTGAGGAATTCTACTGATAAATTTTCAACCACTTTCATTCAGGTATTTTTCGCATTTCTTCTTCTTATGACCAAACCATACCTGAATCGTATTGCATTGAGCCTTCCAAGAGTTTGAAATAATTGTTTTCACAACCCTTTCATCTACTTTCCCTCCCCCACGTCCTTTCAGCACATCCCCCCTTTCCTTTCGGAACTGTCTGGCAGTGTGCCGGTTAAACTTATCGGTGTACTGCCTTGTTATACTACCGGGAGGTAATACCGGGATATTCGGTTTACGGTGTGCGAATCAAACACAGTCTGTCGGGCAGAAGTATTCGACTTCATACATTAAAGCTGAATGACCGGGATATTTTCAGGGACAATCCGCTCTCCGATAAACACCATTAAAAATCATCAGGGTATGAAAACAAAAATCATTGAAACAATTTTTCCGCCGGTATGCGGAATATTGGCAGTATTCGCTGTGCTGGCATTGTATAACCTGATTGTGCGTCGGGGTGATGCTTTCAGCTATCCCGACCGGGGATTCTTCAATCTGGTAATCCCTGCAGCCACCCTTATTGCATTAATCGTACAATACACCCTTGCACTTCCTTTGTGGAAAAGATTTCAGCTGAATCAGAAAGTGATGGGGATGGGTCTTATTGAATTCACCACCTTAGTTTGTCTTTTTTCAGGCATGTTTTTCGGATTTGTTTTCTGGGAACCGGGTGATGGAATCGGGGAATTGTTGTTCATTACCCTTACCGGAGTGGTTGCATTTGCCGTTTACTGGGCGATGAATCTGTTGACTCTGAAATGGCTGGAGAAATACAGAAACTGAAAAGGAAATACTCTGACAGTGTTACGGATATACCGTTTTTTTATCTATTACAAAAAATAAACTTAAACACATTCATTATGAAAATCGGTTTAGCAGGTTTTGGGAAAGCCGGAAAAGCGGTTGCCAACTCCATTTTACAACATGCAGATTATAGCCTCGAATGGGTGCTCAAACGGAGCAATCACCTGCAGGGCCGGAGTGCTGCCGACGTACTGGGCGTGGAGTCCGACGAGCCCGGACTGATATTTTCCAGTTCATCCATCACCATGCCCGAACTGCTCGGACGGCATCCCGTGGATATCATCATAGATTTTTCGTCAGAAACAGGCATTTATACCTATGGAGAGGCAGCTGCCGAACGGAAACTGATTATCATATCGGCAGTTTCGCATTACGGCGAAGAAGAACACCGTCTGCTGAAAAAACTCGCGGAACAAATGGTTGTATTCTGGAGTCCGAATATTACGCTGGGGGTCAACTTCCTGCTTTGCGCAGCCAGATGTTTGAAAAAAATTGCTCCCGATGTGGATATTGAAATCATCGAAGAACATTTCAAGGGCAAAAAAGGAATTTCGGGCACGGCAATAAAAATAGCTAATGCACTCGATGTGCAGGAGTCTGAAATTTTTTCGGTGCGTGCCGGAGGTATTGTGGGTAAACATGAGTTGATTTTCGGATTCCCGTATCAGACAGTAAGGCTAATTCACGAATCCATTTCGCGCGAGGCATTCGGCAATGGAGTGCTCTTTGCGGCCGATCACCTGAGAGGGCAAAAACCGGGTTTATATAATTTCGAAGACCTGCTGTTGCCTTACTTTGTTCTTGATCAGGTATAGGGAGTTCCGGTTTGCGCAGAATAGTTGTTTTTTCTCCCGACCTTAGATACGCGTAATGTTTCCAAAGAAAGATAAAGCTGACCATACTGCAACCAAAAGTAACGGGAGAACAATCAACTATAAGGTTTCACAGGCCGTTTGCTATCAGTTTTCAGCCTGTTAAAGTTTTATGAACGAGCCGTATTATGTTAAATATTAGGATAAGAATAAACTTTTTACTTTTCAGAATGTCATATATTATAGAATAAAATGTCCGGTAAATATTTTGAGAGAAAAATATAATTCATAAAATAATCATTATTAAAACAAATGAAATGTATGAAGTCAACATTATTAAATTCTGTAATCGCTTTACTTTTTGTGGTCATTGGAGTATCATGCGATTCGGAGCCGGCAGGTGTATCGCTCAAAGAATCGCTCGATAAAGGAGTAAAAGAACTGAATGCTGCTGTTGATAAAATAAAGACTTCAGCCGATTTTCAGCTTTTGAGTCAAAACGATGAAAGCGCTGCTACCGGAATGGCCAAAGCACCCGCTTTTTCGGAGTGGTATTTCATGCCGAATGATACAGTAATGATAACACTGGATAAAGTGGCAGGCATTTATGACTATTCCTGGCAACGCGTTAAAACGAATAATCCGTATTATCGTTTTTTCACCAAAACAGGCGAAAGTGAATACATGATTGTACGTTTACCTGTACAAAAGGTTCGTCATCCGGCTGCCATGTTCTGGCATCAGAAAGCCGACACGGCCCTCACAAACAACTTCGAAGCTAAGGTGACCGATTATTATGTGTTCAGAAACCGGAAAGCCGGCAATGAATACCGTCTCACTTCTGATTTCAGCATCGACAATGCTCAGATAGGTTCGTTAACAGAATTGAGTAGCAGAAATAAAGTAAACGGATACAATGCTTCATCGGTTTACACCCTTGCATCAGGTTACACGGTGAGCCGTACCGAAAACAGCGGCGACACAGCCGTTTCGGCCTATGCCATTTCGGAAGGGGATAAGATTTTGTATGAAGAAAAAATGACTTCGGTACGCCTTACGGATAAAAAAATAAGATACAGAGAAAAGACCTACTCACTTACAGTGGGCAACGTAAAGATAGTACGTAATCTGAAACCTGAAAGCATGGACAGCGCTCAGGTGTATCTGAATGGAGTACTGCAGACCAATTCGAAGGTTGAAATCATTGTTATCCAACCCGATTCGCTCAATCAGTGCCTTACACATGCTACGCGCGATCTGAAAATCACTTTAGATGACGGCACATCCACTACGCTGAAAACACTCATGAATGAAACAATCGATGGAATCCAACAAATCTTCAGGAGCGTACAGCAAGCCAGATTTACCACCGATATCATCGACCGGATAGCCTGGAATATCTATTCGCGAAAAAAATAACTGTATTTAAGTGCTGTTACGGGGCCGGATTTTTTCCGGCCTTTTTTTGTCCGAAAACGTATGGTTAATGTATTCAGGGCAGCATGCAGAAATTTTTTATGGTAAAAAGTCATTATCCCACCTTCTCACGGTTGATCAACTGCCTGAGGTAAACTCTAAAGTTATTTCATAAAAAAAAAGAAGTTTACAGACCACTGCATTGCACCGGCATTAATGATTATCTGTAGGAATCATTCAGGAAAAAATCATCATATTCAGCAAAAAGGAATAAAATAAAAAGTTTTTTCTCTCAAAGTTTATTGTATCTTTGTCTGGCAGCATTTCTCGTGAATATGTCCGGCTGAATGATTTCGCTGAAAAACGAGTTTTTTTTGCTGCTTTTCTGACATTCATCAACAGGTTTGATTAGTAGCGTGAGTTGAAATCAATTATTCACTTCAATCATACAATCAGATACCATGGATCAACCCAAAGTAGAACGCCTGCTTCGCATCATGAAGATGCTCACGGGCAACACGTCGCTTACCATTGAAGAAATTGCCGGTCAGCTGTCTATCTCACCCCGTTCAGTGTATCGCTACATCGACACTTTTCGCGATGCCGGTTTTGTAATCAAGAAAAAAAACAACTGCTTCAGGCTCGACAAGTCATCGCCTTACTTCAAAGACATCAGCAGCCTGATTCACTTCAGCCGCGAGGAAGCCTACATTCTGAAATCGGCCATCGAGAGTATCGACGAGAACAACGTTATCAAACAAAATCTGAAGAAGAAACTCTACTCCGTGTACGACTACAACGTACTGGCCGAAACCATCATCAACACCAAAAACGGAAACAACGTTAAACGGCTGGTGGAGGCCATGGAGAACAAACGCACGGTCATTCTGCACAATTACGCTTCGTCGCACGGCAACGACATACGCGACCGCCGCGTGGAAGCCTACGCATTCACCACCAACTACGTGCAGGTATGGTGCTACTGCCCCGAAGAGGAATGCAACAAGCTTTTCAGGGTATCGCGAATTGGAAGGGTTGAAGTGCTGCCCGAAAAATGGAAATCCATCCGGAAACACAAACCCGGCTTCATCGATATTTTCAGGATGAACAGCAGCCGGACTTTCCATATAAAACTTCAACTCGGACTACGTGCCAAAAATCTGCTCGTGGAGGAATTTCCACTGGCCGAACCCCTGCTCACCGCACTCCCCCAAAACCAGTGGCTGCTCGAAACCAATGTGTGCTCAGCCGAAGGTGTGGGACGATTCATCATGGGTCTTCCGGACGATATTGAAATCATAGATTCGCCCGAAATCACTCAATACATAATGAGTCTGGTCGATAAGATGAAAAATAAATACAATGCAACCTCGTAAGAACTGTAAGTCAACAATCAAATGTTAAATATTAGTTAAAAAGTAAATCAGTCTTTTTGCGTCAAAAGCTGTCAAACCTGTGTTGTATCTTTGTGGTTTCATGGTTCAAAACACACATTTAACCTTTTAACCAACACAAAGATGGAAACAAAACACCAGGTTCACAACCTCATTCTGCTTGACGAAAGCGGTTCGATGACGTCAATCAAAAACACCATTATTCAGGGATTCAACGAGCTGGTACAAACTGTGAAAGGTATAGCCCTTCAATACCCCGAACAGGAACACCTGATTTCATTCTTCACATTCAACGGGCTGGGTATCAAAACCCTGCACTTCTGCGAGCCGGTAGAAAAACTCAGCGAAATAGATGAAAGAAAATATCAGCCGGATGCAATGACCCCGCTGTACGATGCCATGGGATTCAGTTTTGGCAAGCTCAGAAAAGAACTCGAATCAATTACCGACTTCAACGTACTGGTAACCATCCTTACCGACGGCGAAGAAAATTCCTCACGCGAGTATTCAGGCGAAGCCATCAAAAGGCTGGTAGAAGAATTATCGCAGCAGCGATGGACATTTACCTACATCGGAGCCGACCACGATGTGGAGAAATTTGCCGTCTCCATCTCCATCAGCAACACCATGAAATTCAGCAAAAACGAGGAAGATATGAAACAGATGTTTGCAAAGGAACAATCGGCCAGAGCCATCTATAGCAGGAAAATCCGGATGAAAGAAGAAACCGGCCTTTTTTTCTACGATGAAGATGACGATAAAAAAGACGACAAAAAATGAATAATCAACTAAAACGATAAACCTTAATCCGGTTATCATTTCGTTTGTTTACAATCAGAAAAGCCACTGAGTCAGGTGGCTTTTTTGATGGAATAACTGCAATGCCTTCAGGTTGGCAGTGACAACAAAAAAAACAGTTTAACGAATAATTTTTCACTCGATACTATCAAAACTCACAAAAAGACTAATAAAACTTACAATTTTGCAATTATTTTGATTTTTTAGTGTTAAACTATTGGCACATTAAAAATCTTGCCTTATCTTTGCAAACAATTCAGAAAAAAACAACAAATGACTACTCAAAGCGTCAACATTCTACTCGTCCTCGTCATTACTCTTTTGGTCAAAAATCAGAGGTGAGAACGGTTGTAGTGTTTACAAATGTTTATATAAAGCAATAAAACCTTTCTCACACAATCCGAGAAAGGTTTTTTTAATTAAAAAAGGATTGAATCCTTCGCCAGTTACAACCTGACCAGAAGGAGAAATTTCTTAAAAGCAATAACAGAACAAGGTAATTTCTTACATAGAAAAACTCAGAATAATGAACAATCAGCAAAATAATAATAAACCCCACAATCCTGAAGCCTCCCCTTCGGGGAGGTTTGGAGGGGCTGCTTCGGGGAGGTTTGGAAGTCAACTTCGTTCCGCCACATCCACTCAGGGACGCCGTATGGCAGGAGCCCGCGCACTCTGGAAAGCCAACGGAATGACCACCGAACAGATGGGCAAACCGATTATTGCCATCGTAAACTCATTCACCCAGTTCGTTCCCGGACATACCCACCTGCACGAAGTGGGTCAGATGGTAAAAGCGGAAATAGAAAAGCTGGGATGTTTTGCTGCAGAATTCAACACCATTGCCGTGGACGACGGCATCGCCATGGGCCACGACGGGATGCTCTACTCACTTCCCTCGCGTGACCTCATAGCCGACAGTGTGGAATACATGGTGAATGCACACAAAGCAGATGCGATGATCTGCATCAGCAACTGCGATAAGATAACCCCGGGCATGCTTATGGCTACCATGCGACTGAACATCCCGACAATTTTTGTGTCGGGAGGTCCGATGGAAGCCGGCATTCTGGATGGTAAACAGCTGGATCTGGTGGACGCAATGGTACTGGCTGCCGACGACAATGTCTCCGACGAACAAGTTAAAAGGGTGGAGAATGCAGCTTGTCCCACTTGCGGATCATGCTCGGGCATGTTTACAGCCAATTCCATGAATTGCCTGAACGAAGCAATCGGGCTGGCATTGCCCGGTAACGGAACCATCGTGGCAACACACGTCAACCGCAAACAACTCTTTGTGGATGCAGCCGCGATAATTGTAGAAAATGCCTGGAAATATTACCGCGACGGCGACGACAGTGTTCTTCCAAGGAACATTGCCACCCGCGATGCATTCATTAACGCCATGACGCTGGATGTGGCAATGGGCGGTTCCACCAATACCGTATTGCATATTTTAGCCATAGCACAGGAAGCTGAAGTGGAATTTACCATGGACGATATCGATGAAATTTCACGTAAAACGCCCTGTGTATGCAAAGTGGCACCCAATTCGAACAAATTCCATATTCAGGACGTGAACAGAGCTGGAGGAATATTGGGGATAATGGGAGAGTTAAGCCCCCCTAAATCCCCCCATGGGGGGACTTTTGAAGAACCCCCATCCCCTAAATCCCC
>ERZ1645189.118-NODE-118-length-19249-cov-4.740075_pt1 | contig 19249 bp, 16 predicted proteins | sample MGYA00575350_ERZ1645189 | MGnify/ENA primary metagenome ERZ1645189 (study PRJEB40845, sample SAMN11283421) | freshwater sediment metagenome | isolation source: river sediment | host: Sediment | place: India: Jajmau, Kanpur | collected 2015-12-17 ...
GGTTGCAGCATCCGGCTCCAGGGTATTTGGAGTATATATCGCAAAAAAGGCAGCATTAAGGCCACCCTCTTTCATTCTTATAAAATCAAAATGCCCTTCTGCTCCTCTCTCAGAAAGCGATGCTCCGCTCAGAAGTCTGATTGGAGTATCGCAATGGGAATCAAGCACAAAGGCACTTTGGTGTAGTTTATTGCTTTTCATACTATCTTATGGAAAAATTTCCATAAAGATAGAAATAAATCTCTTCAGATTATTTTGCGGGAGTTATTCTTTTTATAGATGCTCCTGAACTTGTTTCAATGTTTTTCATAACCGGATTTCCAGCATATCTCACTGTTGAGCCTCCTGAAATTTCTGCAGAGATTGATCCTGAAACATTGGTTCTGACATTACTTACACCACTTGCCTCAATCTCAACGTCTTTTACCGCAAAGTACTCTGCATCAAGGTTAGAAGCACCCGAGGCCTCAAAACTGGCAGTTGTTGCAGAACCCTTCATTTTCACATTGGTTGCTCCGGAAATTGAGACCTCTGCCTGAGTACTGTTACCTGAATAATCCATTTTTGCGGCACCGCTTCCGCCAAGTTTAATATCTGAAGCGTCCTGGTCAATCATAACATTTGAAGCACCGGATATATCATATTTTACAATCTGTGACTTGCCCTTTATTTCAAGTTTTGAAGCACCGCTTACAAATACAGTTGATGTACCTGCGTTGATAACAAGTCCCTCCGCTGTAACTGCTCCGCTAAAGTCGCCTTTAAATGTTGCAGGGGAGAATATTCCAGAAGACTTTAGTCTTGAAGCACCTGAAAGATATAGTTTTTCAAGCTGGGCTAAGGTAATGGTTGCCTTTACAGATTTCATATTTTTCTTGAGGGATTTTGGCATTCTGTCTGTATCCATATCAAGATGTAATACTCCGTCCTTGACCTTAACTTCAATATATTGAGCAACCTCTTTGTCTGTTGTAACAGACACCGATGATGATGCGGCTTTTGAAAGGGTAATCTCAAATACGCCTCCGGCATTAATTCCTGTAAATGCTGCAACCGGATGACTTTTTGTAATGTCCTGAGCAAACAGTGTAGCTGTCAGGACAATAAATGTAAGTAAAGTAAATAGCTTTTTCATTTTTGTGTTAGTTAAAATGTTGTAAAAGAGTTAAATATATGAGATTATGCATAATCTTCCGTCTACCTGGATGTTAATGATGCAACATACTTTTCAAGTCTCTCTGCACCCTCCAGTTTGTTAGTATAATATCCCTTAATGATCTCTCTCCTCTCCTTTCCGGAAACTGAAGCCGGAAGCTGTTCAGAAATTGGAACGGTTTCATCTTCCAGTTGCCTTAAAGTAGATTCTATGTTGAGTTTTTCTCCCGGTTCAAGGTTTACTGCCATCTTTTCAATTCTGTCACTCTGTTCTGAGAGCATCTGTGCGTAATATTCACCTGACTCCAGTTTTGAGATTCTGTTATTTACAAACACCGGGATTGCAAGCATAATCACTACTGCAGATGCCACTGCAAGTTTTGCCCAGTAAGGCATAAAGACAACTTTGGTTTCACTCTTCTGTGCACGGAGCTTCTTCATGAATCTCTCTTTATGACCGGCAGGGAGGTTTTGGTTTTCAAAACTGCTCCTGTTATTATCTATATATTCCTTAAAATTATCCATTGTCATTTCCTCCATTTATTTGTTCGATTTTCTCTTTTCTAACTCCTCAATTATCCTGGCCTTTCCCCTTATGTACTGAGTTCTGACTGAAACCTCCTTTAATCCCGTTATCTGAGCTATCTCCTCATAATCATACCCTTCGAACAGCACGAGCGATAAGATTATCCTGTATCCCTCTGCCAGGGTCTGGATTACCTCCCTTACCTGGTTTACCGTAACTCCGTGGAAGGTATACTCTTCATGGCTGTCACTCTCTGTCATGCTGCTCTTTAACTCTTCGCTGCGGAGCAGGTTTTCATCAGATTTTCTTTTTCTCAGTCTGTCAATTGAGAGATTGATACATACTCTTGTTAACCATGCGTCTCTCTCTTTAGCAGTTCCAAACTCCTCTCTTGCAAAGTATTTGAGGAGGGTATCGTGCATCACCTCTTCGGCCTCCATACTATTGTTTAGTATTCTCATACTGGTGTAATAGAGCCGTTTGTGACATTCGTCGTATGTCTGCTCCTCTCTTGATGGAGCTCGTCTGAAAGTGCTGAACAGTTGATTCATCTTTTCTTCTTTCTGTTAATTAAACGAAATCACATTTTGATTGTTGCATCTCTATGAATGATTTTCCTGAATTTATTTAAACTAAGATACATTAAATCAATTTATCATATGAACAACTCAATATATAATTTCAAAACTCCTGATAATGAGCCTGTATTGTCATACTTAAGCGGAAGTCAGGAGAGAATTGACCTTGATAAAGAACTGGAGAGACAGAGCAGCGAGGTTATTGAAATCCCTCTTATTATTGGTGGTAAAAAGATATTTACAGGCAATACGGCAAATGTTGTAATGCCCCATAAACACTCACATGTTCTTGCAAAGTACCATAAAGCCGGAGAGAAGGAGATTGCGATGGCAATAGAGGCTGCAAACAATGCACATGCAGACTGGTCTTCACAGCACTGGACAACCAGGGCTTCAATAATGCTCAAGATTGCAGAGTTAATTACTGTCAAATACAGAGCAAAACTGAATGCAGCCACTATGCTCGGACAAAGCAAAAACATATACCAGTCTGAGATTGATGCTGTATGTGAAACGGCAGATTTTCTGAGATTTAATGTAACATTTGCCTCGGAAATTTACAAAACCCAGCCGCTCTCGTCTTTTAATCAGCTTAACAGAATGGAATACAGAGCCCTGGAGGGTTTTGTTCTGGCAGTATGCCCGTTCAACTTCACCTCTATAGCCTCTAACCTGAACATGTCTCCTGTGATGATGGGAAACACTACAATCTGGAAACCTGCAACTACAGCTATACTCTCAAACTACTATCTCATGGAGATATTTATGGAGGCCGGTGTTCCGGCCGGAGTTGTAAACTTTGTTCCCGGAAGTGGTGCCCTGATAGGTAAGATGGTTACAGAGTCAAGAGATATGGCTGGTATTCACTTCACAGGTTCTAACAATACATTCAACTCATTATGGAAAAGCGTTGCAAATAATCTGGAAAAATACAAATCATACCCTCGTCTGGTAGGTGAAACAGGCGGAAAGGACTTTGTCTTTGTGCACCCGTCTGCAGACCCAAAAGAGGTGGCAGTGGGAGCATTCAGCGGTGCATTTGAGTATCAGGGACAAAAATGCTCTGCTGCTTCAAGAATGTATGTTCCTCAATCTCTGTGGAGTGTTATTAAAAAGGAGATGAATGAGCTCTATAAAAGCATAAAAATGGGAGATGTAAGAGACTCTTCTAATTTCATTAATGCAGTAATAGACGAAGCATCATTTGATAATATTGTCTCATACATTGAATATGCCAGATCATCAGATGAGGCCGAAATTGTGTTTGGGGGCACTTATGATAAAAGCGTGGGGTATTTTGTTGCTCCTACCATGATTCATACCACAAACCCGCATTTTAAGAGTATGGAAGAGGAGATTTTTGGTCCTGTACTCACAGCTTATGTATACGAAGACTCAAAGGTTGAAGAGACTCTGGAACTGGTAGATAAAACCTCTCCTTACGGACTTACCGGAGCTGTGTTTGGACGAGACAGAATGGAGGTGGTAAAGGCCTGCAGCAAACTGCAGTATGCAGCCGGCAACTTCTATATTAATGACAAACCAACAGGTGCAGTTGTAGGAAAGCAGCCGTTCGGGGGATCAAGAGGCTCAGGCACAAATGACAAAGCCGGCGGAGAATTCAACTTAATCCGCTGGGTAAGTCCCAGAACAGTTAAGGAGACATTTATTCCGCCGACTGATATCAGATACAGCTACATGAAATAATCAGAATTCAAACTGATCCTGCTTTGGAAACAGTCCAAAGAGGCCGCCTGTATGGATAAAGAGGACATTGGACCCGCGGGGAACATTGCCCTCTTTAATTTCATTATAAAGGCCGAACATTGCCTTTCCGGTATATACCGGGTCAAGTACAAGTGCTTCTGCAGAAGATACCTTTGCAATAAAGTCAAGTTCTTCCGGACGGCTTATAGCATAACCTATTCCAACATATTTATCGTTGATTTCAATATCAGAAGGGTTCATTTCTGATCTGAGATTCATAATTTCTGCTGCCTCACGGTTGATTTTATCAATTCTCGCAGTGAAATATTCTCTGTCATCACACACAGCGAAACCAATAACTCTTTTGTTAAGGTTCAGCTCCTTGTTTGCAGTACAGAGGCCTGAATAGGTTCCGCCTGACCCGACGGCAACAACAACTACATCAAACTTAACACCCATCTCCTTTTCCTGAGCAGCAATCTCCTCCATTGCAGAATAATATCCAAGGCTGCCCAGTGCATTTGATGCTCCTTCCGGAATAACATAACACTTACGACCCTTATTATCAAGCTTGTCTGCCATTGACCTCATAATTTCATCCCGTGACTCTCTGTACTCATCTGGTGTACAGAAGTTGATTCCTGCACCAAAGAGTTTGTCAAGAAAAAAATTACCCTCGGTTTTTGGTGGCTCATTAACTCTGAGAAGCAGTTCAGACTTCATTCCCAGCATAGTGGCAGCTGCAGCAGTTGCCCGGCAGTGGTTAGACTGAATTCCGCCTGTGGTAATAATGGTATCATAATTCTTGTCAACTGCCTCCTTGAGCAGGTACTCAAGTTTTCTTATTTTATTACCTGAAATTTCGCTTCCGGTCTGGTCATCTCTTTTGATATAGAGGTTTACCCCCCACTCCTGAGAAAGTCTTTCTGCTTTTATAATTCTCGTAGGCAAATTTGCCAGGTTAAGTTTCTGTATCATGGCAAAATTACTTTTTCAATTCAGCATCAATTAGTTTTACCATCTCCGCAAACTCAGCCTCTTCATAAAGTCTGGTAAGCATTATAATTTTGCCCTCTCTGTCAATAATTATATTTCTTGTAACGCCTGCATCAGGTCCGCAGAAAAGGTTGAACCTGGAGCCATCCCTGTCAAGAGTAAGCGGGTAGGTAATTTTAATATCTTTAGCAAATTTCGCTGCGACTTCAGGTGTCTCTTTGTAATCAATACCAAGCAGAACAAATGAATTATTGTTTTTATGCTTCTGCCAGATATCTTTCTCTATAAAAGGCATCTCTTCACGGCAAACACCACACCAGCTTGCTGTAAACTGAAGCATCACAACTTTTCCCTTAAAAGAGGAGAGCATAACTTTTTTACCGTCGGGATATTCAATCTCAAAATCTGGTGCCATATCACCTACTGCAACAATGTAACCCCTGCTGTCTGCTGTAACTGAATCAGATGCAGCTGCAAGCGAATCTACTGACTGAGCCGGATTTGCAGACTCCTGTCTGCCTTTGCATGAGATGGCAAGTGATGCCATAATCATAATCAAGATAATTTTGCTTTTCATGTTTTCGTTTTGAAGATATTATTTTCGAATTGGACAAATTTACTCTTTTTTATGACTATTTTTGCCACTCCAATAACTAAAAAAAATGAAAAGACTCCTTCTAACCCTTCTTGCAATTCTGTTTTTAGTTCCGGCAGAGCTTTCGGCACAGAAACTCAGCACAGAGCAGTTTATTCCAATTGCAGACTCACTTCAGAAATTTTTCAAAACCTCTGCATTTGTTGTAGGTAAGATTACCCTTGTACGGGCAGATAAGAGCGGAAACACAATCTCTCTTCAGTTTTCAACACCTTTGTCTGAATATCCCTTCAGGGAAGAAAATGTTAAAGAGACATATGCCATTGCCAGGGCACTGATGCCCGAAGAGTATAAAAACAGTGCACTTAAAATCTATTCAAACAGGTCACTCATTGAAGAATTTATTCCGCCTTTTTACAGAACAACCGATGTAAGAACTACAGATGAGGTTGTTCCTGCAGGCAAAAAAGTTAAAAAATCTGCAAAAGCGGAAAAAAATATAAAACCAGAAAAAAATCTGGTCAGAAAAGAGTCTTCTCTATCGCATCCGGTATCAGGATTGCAAAACAAACATCTTGCTATCTGGCAGAGCCATGGTTACTATTATGAACAGAAACTGCTAAGATGGGAGTGGCAGAGAGCACGAATTTTTCAGACAGTAGAGGACCTCTACACTCAGTCATATGTTCTGCCGTTTCTTGTCCCCATGCTGGAAAATGCAGGCGCAAATGTTCTGCTGCCAAGAGAGAGAGACATACAGCTCAACGAATATATAATTGACAATGACAAGGCCGCAGGCGGATACAGTGAAGTCTCAGGTGAAAAGAGGTGGAATTCATCGGATTCGGCAGGTTTTGCCCATACAAAAGAGGTCTATGTGACAGGCGAAAATCCATTCAGAACCGGAACTGCCCGCGAAGTGAAAAGTATTTCAAAGGGCGAGGAGAGCATTGCAAAATGGAAACCAGCTGTAAGAGATAACGGAGACTACGCTGTCTATGTTTCATATCAGAGTTTTCCTAAAAGCACAGACAACGCACGGTATACAGTAAAACACGCCGGTGGAGTTTCTCACTTTTCAGTTAACCAGAGAATGGGCGGAGGCACATGGATTTACCTGGGAACTTTTGGATTCAGAAAGGATTCTGACCATTTTGTTATGCTGACAAACAATACCGGACACAGCGGAGATATTGTCTCTGCAGATGCCGTAAAAATTGGCGGAGGAATGGGAAACATTGCACGTAAACCTGCTGAGGAGGGATCACTTCTTAACAGACCCAGTTCATCTTCCGAACCTGTATCCAAAGTAAAAATCGGTATTGATGTAAATCCACTGACAAGCGGCTACCCCCGTTTTACTGAGGGAGCCAGATACTGGCTTCAGTGGGCAGGTTTCTCAGACACACTTTACACTCCAAATAAAAACTCAAACGACTATAATGATGACTATATGTCCAGAGGAAAATGGGTAAATGTGATGTCAGGAGGTTCTGCACGCAATCCGGAGGAGAAGGGACTCAGAATTCCGCTTGACATGGCATTCGCATTTCACACAGATGCAGGCACAACCCTAAACGACTCTATTGTTGGAACGCTTGGTATATACACCAGGTTTTCAAACGACTCTGACAAATTTCCTGACGGTGGAGAGAGAATCAACAGCCGATATCTTACAGACCTGATACAGACTCAGATAGTTGATGATATAAAAGCAAAATACGAACCAATATGGCAAAGAAGAGGTATCTGGGACAGATCATACGCAGAATCAAGAACACCTGTTGTTCCTACTATGCTTCTTGAACTTCTCTCCCACCAGAATCTTGCAGATATGAGATATGGTCTCGATCCGGAGTTCAGGTTTACTGTTTCCAGAGCTATTTACAAGGGTATTCTTAAATTCTTTGCACACAAAGACGGCGTTCCTTATGTCGTTCAGCCTCTGCCTGTAAATGAGTTCTCTGCAACTCTGCATGATGGTGTTGCCCTTCTTCGCTGGAAAGGGGTTAATGATACACTTGAGCCAACAGCAGTTCCTGACAAATATATAGTATATACAAGAACAGGAGACGGAGCTTTCGATAACGGAAGAGTTGTACAGGGCAACAGTCTGGCAGTTGATATTGAGAAAGACAAAATCTACTCTTTCAAGGTTACGGCAGTTAATAAAGGCGGAGAGAGTTTCCCTTCTGAGATACTTTCTGTTTACAACGCTCTTAATGAGAAGGGAAAAGTACTTATTGTTAACGGTTTCACAAAAATCTCTGCTGCCGCAAGCTTTGCCACAAAAGATACCACAATGGGTGGATTTGCAGATTATGACGATTACGGAGTTCCTTATATTAATGACATTTCTTATATAGGAAGCCAGTATGAATTCAGAAGGTCAATTCCCTGGATGGACGACGACTCTCCCGGATTTGGCGCATCATATGCAGATTATGAAACCCGCGTAATAGCCGGAAATACTTTTGACTATCCGTATGTTCACGGAAAGGCATTTGCAAAAGCAGGATACAGCTTTGTATCTGCTAGCCGGGCTTCCGTAGAAAATGGAATAATTGACATGAGAGGGTACAAAATAGTTGACCTGATTATGGGTAAGCAGAAACAGTACAAAATGGGCAGAGGTGTGACACCGGTGAAATTTGGTGTATTTACCCCGGAACTTATGAAGGCTGTTGAATCCTACACTCAGGCAGGAGGAAATCTTCTAATATCAGGATCATATATCGCCACAGATGTATGGGATAGTATTGAGAATAATCCTGAAACCCAGAACTTTGTTAAAAGAGTTCTCAGATATCAGTGGAGGACAGACCATGCAAGCAAAACCGGTTTTGTAAAGGCAGTTCAGAGCCCTTACAACTTTAACGGTGCATTCTCGTTCCATACAAAACCAAATGAATATTCATACAGTTCAGAATCTCCGGACGGAATTGAACCTGTCGGAGAAAATGCGTGGACAATATACAGATATTCAGATAATAATATATCTGCAGGAGTTGCATACAAAGGGGCTTATAAAACTGTATCACTCGGTTTTCCTCTTGAAACACTCAGAAATGAAAGTGAAATCGATTCACTGGTAAAAATGATTACTGACTTTTTCAGTACAACAGAAAATAAGATTCAGCAGTAAAATGGTAAAGAAAAGAGAATCGGAGATTATTACGCTCATAAAAAGAGAGGTTAAGCCCGCACTTGGATGCACAGAACCTATTGCAGTATCGCTCGCTGTTGCCAGGGCAAATGAGGCACTGGCAGATGCGGGTTTTAAATGCGAAAAAATTGTTGCAGAAGTTAGTGCCAATATTCTTAAAAACGGGATGGGCGTAGGAGTTCCGGGAACAGGAATGGTTGGGCTGCATATTGCAGCTGCTCTGGGAGTAACCTGTGGTAAAAGCTCGTACAAACTTGAAGTTCTGAAAGATATAGATGATCTATCTACAAATGCCGCCAAGCAGATGCTTGCAGATAACAGGGTTGACATTAAGCTTTCTCATACAAAGAAGAAACTATACATTGCTGCCAGGTGCACTGGCGGAGATCACACTGCCGAGGCTGTCATACAGGATAATCATGATTCTATTGTTAAGGTTACTCTTGACGGAACAGTTATATTTGAACCTCAGCCTTCTGAAGGCGAAAATGGAGGGGAGAACGGAAATCTGATGGAAAACACCCTTGATTTCAAGCTTAGTGTTAAGGAGATCTGGAAATTTGCCAGTATGGTGCCGTTTGAAGATATTGAATTCATACTTGATTCGGTGACAATGAACAGGGCCCTTGCAAAAGAGGGGCTTGAAAATAAATACGGACTTCAGGTAGGGAGAACAATCCAGGATAATGTACATAAAAATATCTTCGGAAGCGGACTCCTCACCTACTCCATGGCAGTCACTGCAGCTGCGTCTGACGCAAGAATGGCCGGATGCACCCTTCCAGCCATGAGTAACTCAGGAAGCGGAAACCAGGGTATAACAGTAACAATGCCTGTAATTGCAGCTGCCGACAAGCTTGGCTCTTCACAGGAGGAACTTGCAAGAGCACTGGTTCTGAGCCACCTGATTGCAATACACATTAAGGGTTATCTGGGTAAGTTGTCTGCACTGTGCGGGTGCGTGATTGCTTCAACAGGAGCTTCCTGCGGAATTGTATATCTCAGAAAGGGCAGCTACGAACAGGTCACATATGCAATTAAAAACATGATTGGTAATATTACCGGAATGGTCTGTGACGGAGCAAAGGTCGGATGTGCACTTAAAGTTGCTTCAGGGGTATCCTCTGCAGTGCAGTCTTCTATTCTTGCTCTTGATAACATTTGCATCTCAGAGAACGACGGAATTATTGAGAAAGACATTGAAAAGACTATCAGAAACCTTGGCTCAATAGGCTCAGTGGGAATGAAAACCACAGATGACATGATACTTGACATCATGGTATGCAAATAGAGTGTTAGATGTGACTATTTGTCAGTGAAAGGCGTACAATCTGCGGATGGTACGCCTTTTGATTTACCGGGAAAGAGATAATTGTTAAATATAAACCGACATACTATGCAAAAAGGAACAATAGGAGTAACCAGCGAAAACATTTTTCCTGTAATCAAGAAATTTCTCTATTCAGATCATGAAATCTTTCTCAGAGAGCTTGTTTCAAACGCTGTTGATGCTACTCAGAAACTAAAGGCAGTAGCCTCTTCGGGTGAATTCAGGGGAGAGACAGGAGATCTGAGGGTTAAAATCACAGCAGACGAGAAAAAGGGCACCATTACTGTTAGTGACAATGGTATTGGGATGACAGAAGAGGAGGTTAACAAATACATCAATCAGATAGCCTTCTCAAGTGCCGGTGAATTTCTGGACAAATACAAAGATCAGCTAAACAACATTATCGGCCATTTTGGACTTGGATTCTACTCTGCCTTTATGGTATCAAAAAAGGTAGAGATCCAGACACTCTCGTGGAAAGAGGGTGCCGAGCCTGTAAAATGGAGCTGCGAAGGAGATCCCTCTTATGAGATTTCCAAAGGCAAGAGAAAGGAGCGCGGAACAGATATTATTCTCCATCTTGATGATGAATCAAAGGAGTATGCCACCGAGGCAAAAATCAACTCACTGCTTAATAAATACTGTAAATTTCTCCCTGTTGAGATTGCATTCGGCAGAGAGACAGAGTGGAAAGATGGAAAAAGCGTTGAGACCGGAAATGACAAAATCATAAACAACACAACTCCGCTCTGGACAAAAAAGCCTGCAGATCTTAAGGAAGAGGATTACATGAACTTTTACAGGGAGCTCTATCCAATGCAGGAAGATCCCCTCTTCTACATTCACCTGAATGTAGATTATCCTTTTAACCTTACCGGAGTGCTCTACTTCCCTAAAATCAAGGATAAGATTGAACTCTCAAGGAACAAGATTCAGCTTTACTGTAACCAGGTTTTTGTAACAGACTCAGTTGAAAATATTGTTCCGGATTTTCTTACTCTTCTGCACGGAGTAATTGACTCACCGGACATTCCGCTGAATGTCTCTAGAAGCTACCTTCAGTCAGATTCAAATGTGAAAAAGATATCTTCTCACATTACCAAAAAAGTAGCCGACAGACTTGAAGAGATTTACAAGAACGACAGAAAATCACTGGAGGAGAAGTGGGATAACCTTAAACTCTTTATTGAATACGGAATGCTCACAGATGAGAAGTTCTATGAGAGGGCAGAAAAATTCTCCCTGCTAAAGAACACAGATAACAAATACTTTAGCTACGAGGAGTACAGGACAGCAGTAGAGCCATCTCAGACAGACAGGCATAAAAAGCTGATTTATCTCTACGCAACCGATATTCACGAACAGTATTCATTTATTGAAAGTGCAAAAAACAGAGGCTACGATGTGCTTATCTTTGACAGTCAGCTGGATGCTCACTTTGTAAATCTTCTGGAATCAAAATTCAAGGAGACCTCATTTGCAAGGGTAGATTCTGATCATATTGACAAGCTGATTCAGAAAGAAGAGAAGGAAAAACCTGCTATTTCCGCAGCCGAAGAGAGTGACATTGCAAATGCATTTGAGGCGGTTCTGCCTTCGGGAAGCCATTACAGTGTTGTTGTTGAAAATCTTGACGAGAGAGATGCAGCGGTACTGATCACTCAAAGCGAGTTTATGCGCCGTTACAGAGAGATGTCTGCCCTTAACGGTGGTATGAATTTCTACGGCTCACTCCCTGAATCATATACAGTAACTGTAAACTACTCTCATCCTGCAATTAAGAAAATTCTGAATGAAAAGACAGAAAAGCTTAACCCAAAAGTGCAGGAGATAGAAACTAAACTCTCTGCTCCTCAGCAGGCACTTGAGCAATTCCTTGAAAAGGTTAAGGGCAAAAAAGAGGATGAGATGGATAAGAGCGACAGAGACGAGAAAGAGAGACTGGAAAGCGAAGTAGAGAAGGTTAAGCAGGAGCGTAAAGAGTTGTTAGCCGGTTTCGGAAAAGAGAACGAACTCATCAGACAGGTTTGCGATCTTGCATTACTTTCAAACGGAATGCTTAAAGGTGAGGAACTTAACAAATTTGTAAAGAGAAGCCTTTCTTTAATAAGCTAACTTACAGAGGGTTTAAGTCAAAATTTAAATTTTCCTGAATTTATTATTAAAAGCGTAACAGAAATTGTTACGCTTTTGTTAATTTTATATCATCTAAAGCTCTTAATGCTCCTGTTTTCGTTTTCCTGAAATATTTTTGCATCAAATTAATGATATATGAAAATTGACAGGTTTATTCAACTATTCGTGGTAAAGGAAAAAAAATTCTATCCACTTTACATTGCTCAGCTGGACAACATCAAAGTAGCTGCAGCTGATCTCAGGTCTCTCTTTCTTGAAAGCAATCCTGAACAACAGAAAGAGTACTACAAGAAGATTAATGATCTGGAAATGAAAGGCGATCAGATAACCGCTAAAATCTACGAGGAGCTGAACAAAACCTTTGTCACACCATTCGACAGAGAGGACATTCATATTCTGGCATCCAGAATTGACACATTTCTCGATTTCATACATGATGCAGCCAGAAAACTTGTGATGTACCAGCCTAAAACTACTCACAAGGACCTTATTAAGATTGTTGACTATATTGTTGAAGATGCAAAGATTCTCTCAGAAATCATTGCAGATCTTGAGTTTATTGCTAAAAAACACGACTCAATTATTGTTAAATGCAGAAAAATCAAGGATATTGAACACAAGGTCGATGGCCTCTACGAAGACTTTAACACTTTCCTTTTCCAGACTGAAAAGGATGCCATTGAACTTGTAAAGAACAAGAACATTGTACAGAGTCTTGAGGATACTACAGACAGAGCCAAGGATATCAGCGACAGCATCCGCTCTATCATCGTGAAACTAGCATAAGCATTCTGCCATGTTAACAGTAGTAATTGTAGCAATCTTAATTGCATTGCTTTTTGACTTTCTTAATGGCATGAACGATGCCGCAAACTCAATTGCGACTATCGTTTCAACCAAGGTTCTCTCCCCCGGGGCTGCAGTAATGTGGGCGGCTTTCTGGAATTTCGCCGCATTCTTTATTTTTGGAGTACACGTGGCAAATACAATGGGAAAAGGTATTGTTGATCCAAATGTAATCAATCCTACCCTCATTCTTTCGGCACTAATCGGCGCAGTTATATGGGTTTGGGTCTGCACTCATTATGGCCTCCCTATAAGCGTTTCACACGCTCTTATTGGTGGTCTTATTGGCCCTGTTTGGTTTGTTTACGGAACTGATGCTCTTTTCGCAACAGGAATATATAAAATTGGATTGTTTATAGTTCTTTCACCACTTATTGGTGCAGTACTGAGCTTTATGATGATGTCTCTCACCATGCTTGTGTTCAAAAAGAAACACCCGTTAAAAGTTGAAGGGATATTCAAAGTTATGCAGCTCTTTTCATCTGCCATATTTTCACTTGGTCATGGTGGAAATGATGCCCAGAAGACAATGGGTATCATAGCAATTCTCCTCTTCTCGGTTTCCGGAACCAACTCATTTATTGACACATATCTATACGCAAACACAGGAGAATTTCATGTGCCCCTCTGGCTTACAATTACATGTTACTCGGTAATTGCTCTTGGTACAATCACAGGAGGCTGGAAAGTTATCAAGACATTAGGCGACGGACTTGCAAAACTGAAACCGGTACAGGGTTTCTGCGCAGAGACAGCCGGTGCACTAACACTTATTGGTACTGCAGTAGGCGGAATTCCGGTGAGCACAACTCATACAATTACCGGTTCCATTATTGGTGTAGGCCTTACAAAGGGAATTGCATCAGTTAAGTGGGCGACCGCAAAAAACATTGTAGCAGCATGGGTTCTGACAATCCCTGCAACTCTTGTTATCTCCGGTCTTATTTATCTTCTTCTGTCAACCATATTTGTGGTTTCTTAAGGCTGATAAATACCCGCACGGCTCACAAGCCGGGACAACATAAGGATACGCTCCTTTGTAACCATTGGAGCAATTGAACAGGCAGTGCTGAGGATGAAACCATCACCTCTCCTGCCTGTTTCTATTATATTTAGTACATCAGACTCAGCCTTGGCATCATCTGCATAGAGCAGAGAGTATACTGAATCTATGTTTCCCTTGATAAACATGCTCTTGCCAATTCTTTCAAAGGCATTTTTAAGATCAACATTACCTACCGGAGCCGGGTCAAGGCACTCCAGGCCGGAGGCACCGGAATCCCTCATAAGTTCAAGTCTGTCGTCAATATGACCGCAGGTATGGATGTAAACATGCTTTCCCTTTGCACGGATTCTTGAAATGATTGCCCTCTCATAAGGGAGTACAAACTCTTCATAGTGTTCGGGAGAGATGAATCCCATTCCTGCAAAGGGAGAGGATATTTTAATAGCATCAATATCGCATCCGCACATCTCCTCTGCAAGATCCCCTATTCCGGCAGCAAATTTCTCAAGTATTACCTTGCATTTATCCGGGTCCATTATCAGTGAGATAAGTCCCTGCTCATATCCCAGCAAATCCAGCAGATAATCGAAAGGCGAGGTTATTTCGCCGTGAACAGAGTATTTTCCGCCGGTTATTTCTGAAAGGTATGAGAAGATATCAAACTTGTGCTCCTGGTCAATTTTGAAGTATAGTCCTGCAGATACAGGAATATAGTCAATAACTGAAGGGATATCTTTCTCCGGATTTATCTCAGAGATATCTGCCTGTACTCGCTTTTCCAGCTGATAAACCATAGGAAGGTCACTCCAGCTGTGCAGCTCTGTCCTGTCTCTGAATACTACCTCCTGCCTGCCCGCTTCAAGGTCCCTTATTTCGAGTACATCCTTTTTCCAGTCAGGAGAATGGCCGTGAAGACTTACGAGTATTCCGTCAAAATTGAATCTTTCACGAAGTTCAACAAGTCCGCGCGCAAAAACCTCTCCATCGTACCAGAACTCTGCAGGCGAAGGCTTTAGCTGCTGCATCATTGCTCCAATGCTAAACTGGCACATGAGCGGAACTCTGTCCGGTTTCTGCAGATTCATTGCTGCAAGAACCCTCTCTCTGGGTGTATAAATCATATCTCTTTTATTAATTTGTTCAGACATTTATCGTTGCAAGTTTCGCAGCCGTACGGTTCAAATGAAACATTCCTGCCCATGGCAACAACTCCGCTCACAGATTTTACCGGATACATAAGCGAGCCCTCAGTAAGTTTTACATTACAGGGTGAACCGGGAAATGCCGCAAAGAGCAGCTTCTGGTCTGATACTCTCCACCCGCAGTAACCGGGGCTGTAACGGTTTGAAATTTTCATACCCATTTTGACTGCAATTGACTCTGCTTTTTTATGCACAAAATCTGCAAGTGCTTCTGCATACAGAGAGGCCAGATGGTCTGCTGCATAGTAAGAAAACGGATCTTCCCTGAATGAATTTATTATTTCAGATGCCTCAGGACCAAGAGTGGCTACAAAAAGCGCCATCTTCTCTGCGTTCACAAATTTGGCCGATACTTTTTTTCCAAAGTTAAAATGGATATCACCGGGATTCAGAATGAGAATTTCACAGGATGGCCTGAGATTTATAAAGGAAGCTGCAATTTCACGGGTTTCATCAGTAAAATCATCTCCCAGACTCCCGTGATGACTTCCCGAGAGACTCTCCAGATCCTGAAGTGTCAGTATGATTTTACAGTGCTCTTCCATTTTTCAATATCTCTTTTAATGATTCGCCAATTTCCGGATTTCCGAAAATAACAAGCTCTGTCCTTGGAAGAGGTAATTCAGACTTCTGAAGTATCACCTCTCCTTCTACTGCATTAAGCTGAAATCCCCCCTCTTCTGTTCGTATGTATCCCTTTGCACGCATAGCATTTTTAAGAAGGCCTGATACCTTTTCTGCTGTCACAGAGGAGACCGGAGCAGCCTCTGTTATAACGCTGCATTCAATCTTTGGAGGGGCCGAAAGCGGTTCCCGGTTTGTCTCTCCTGTTCCAAAAAGAGCTGGTTCGCACTTTTCCGGCTCCATAATTATATCAATTTCACTATCAGACAATTCAGCAAAAGTTGTTCTGATTAAACTGCAGTTTGCATTAATTAGTCTGACTGCCCTTTCTGATGCATCTATGTTCTCCGGAGCAGCGGTATCGCAGCGGTTAAGAATCAGCATATCTGCCACCCTAACCTGATTAACCACCTGACGAAGCATCCTGGATTGCTCATTAAACCTGGCCGCATTTACAACAGTTATTGCCTTTCTGAATATAACTCTCTCCCTGAGCTCTGCAGAGGTCAGTACCTGCATAAGAGCGAGCGGGTCTGCCAGTCCTGTTGCCTCAATAAATACTATATCCGGCTTTTCCCTTTCAAGAAATTCTGCAAACTGAGGAATGAAATTCCCCAGCAGGCAGAGGCAGAAAACAGATCCGTTGTTTACCTCCATTGTAACATGAGGTTCTGCAGACTCTTCAAGAATTTGCCTGTCAATATTTACAGCTGCAAATTCGTTCTGCACTATGGCAATTTTATACCTCCTGCCCAGTCTGTCCAGAATACCCTTTAAAAAGGAGCTTTTCCCGCTTCCCAGAAAGCCGGAGACCAGATATAGCGGTATAGGATTATCTTTCATACAGGCAGCTTTAAATCCTCTCTTTTACGGCATCTGCCAGCTTTGAAAGAGGCGGTGTCTGAGAGATAAAGAGGGGCTCTCCGTTTATGCAGATAGTGGGAATTTTTGTAACACCAAGCGCCTTCATCATTGCAAGTCCCTCATGGGTCTTGATTTTGTGCTCATAAACCTCAACTTTACCATCAAAAAGCGGCAGCAACCTGTTTGTGAGCTCCATCATATAGCTGCACGGAGCACAAGAAGCAGAGTCCAGTGTCACGACATCTACAATTGCCTTGCCGGTTATCCATCTTGATGAAATATCGGGAATCTCCTCTGCTGCAATCTTCACACTGCTGTTTCTGAGAACATCCTGTCTGTATTTGTCCCTCACGAGTGACGATACTGCAATAAGGTTTGCCACCGGTGTATTCATCGGCAAATCGCAGCCCGGAGCCAGAATGTATCCTCTGTTTCCGCCTGTATCTATACACTCCAGGGCATCTCTTTCACACTCCTCCTCCGTTCCCAGCAGAAGAGTGGTTGTAAGCTTCAGGTTTCCGCCAAAGCTGATTCCTGCTCCCTCTGCAACTCTTTTCACCTCTTTAAGCGGAATGTTTTCGTCTACCGAAATATTATCCGGCCCGCAGGCAGCCATCAGCTCAAGGTTATGTTCGGCCTGTCCGCAGACAAAAAAGGAGCTCAGTGTATTCATCTCCCGGATTTTTGCAAAGAGCCTTTTTGAATTCTCTGACACAAACATCTCGAAGGTGAGCGGGTCAATCTGACTGGTCATGGGGTCAACAACCGCAATTACCCCGCACCCAGCCTCAATATATGCCTCAGACATAAGCTCTGCCACATCTGTGCAGTACTCCATCACTCTGTTTACCTTGTCCGGGTTCTCAAACATTTCGGTAAAGAGGGATGTTCCCATCAGATGAAGAGCAAGGGTAAGGGGGCCTGTAACAAGACCAAAAAAGGCAATTTCCGGATGGCGGGATGTTATAATCTCTGCAGCCCGCAATGCCTCTCCCAGCCTTCCCTCTCTTCTCCTGAGAATTTCTGAAAAATCAGGTAGTTCATCAACGGGCAAGCCCTCTTCAACAGGGTGTGATACTACAGCCGGCGGGTTTGATGGAGAGAAGAGAAGACGGCACCCCAGCGCCTCTGCTTCAAGCTGAAGGTCAAATGTTACAGGAAGCCCGTCTGGTGTATATTTTACTATTGCCTCTTCAAGTCCTTTGACAATTTTTTCTGCCGAAGAGAGATAGATATCTGCCGTTTCACCGGTAAGAAAGGCACCGTGACACCCCACAAAGGGAAGCCAGGCTGGTCTGTCATTCTCTTTGAGAAGAAAGGCGTTTCTGATATACTCTTTTCCGGTCATTACAGTGAATTTAAATATGAGACTGCTGCCTGAGGTGTCTGCGCATACAGGTCTGCGCCAATCCTGGCAGCAAATTCGGCATTCAGCGGTGCACCTCCCACAATAATTCTCTGAGCGGGCAGCAGAGTCTTCATCTCCTTTACTGCCTTTTCCATAGATTCCATTGTTGTGGTAAGCAGGGCAGACATTCCTACGATGCAGCCGGGATACTCTCTTGCGGCATCAATAAATTTTTCGCTCTTTACATCCACGCCCAGATCTACCACTCTCCATCCGGAACCCTCAATCATCATGGATGCAAGATTTTTTCCGATATCATGAAGGTCACCTGCTACTGTTCCAACTACAAAAGTTCCTCTCTCCTTAATCTCCCCTGAAGTAAAGTATGGTTTAAGATGCACCATTGCCCTGCTCATAGCCCTTGCAGACATAAGCACCTGGGGAACAAAGAGTTTTTTCTCGCGGAAGAGCCCTCCAACTATTGCCATTGCGGGTATAAGAGCATTGTTAAGAATGTCATTTGCAGGAACTCCTGCATCAAGTGCCTCCCTTGTGAGCTCATCTGCCCCGGGCTGACCCTTCATATCGGGAGGGTATGGTGAATTAATATCAACTTTACCTTTTTGAACAGTTAGTGAAATTTTGTCTGTGAACTCTTCCATCGTGCTTGTGTTTTCTACAAAATTAACATAAAAGTGTTAACTTTATCCTTTAAATACAATGTAAAAATGAATCTCAAGTTTGTTACACTCTCAGCAGAAAACCATGTGGGTATAATCAGAATAAATAACCCCGCATCTCTCAACGCTTTAAACTCGCAGATAATTTCAGAACTCTCAGCAGCAGCTGAGCAGGCAGAAAACGATGATAATATTTACGCTGTTGTAATAACAGGTGAAGGCAGAGCTTTTGTGGCAGGAGCAGACATCTCTGAGATGGTCTCGCTAAGCGTAAAAGAGGGAGAGGAATTCGGCAGAAAGGGAGCAGATGTGTTCAGAAAAATTGAGCAGTTGAAAAAGCCCGTAATTGCCGCGGTTAATGGTTTTGCACTTGGCGGGGGATGCGAACTGGCAATGGCTTGTGATATTCGTATTGCAGCAGACAATGCAAAATTTGGTCAGCCTGAAGTTGGGCTGGGAATTACTCCCGGTTTTTCAGGAACGGTAAGAA
>ERZ1645189.120-NODE-120-length-19157-cov-5.356664_pt1 | contig 19157 bp, 11 predicted proteins | sample MGYA00575350_ERZ1645189 | MGnify/ENA primary metagenome ERZ1645189 (study PRJEB40845, sample SAMN11283421) | freshwater sediment metagenome | isolation source: river sediment | host: Sediment | place: India: Jajmau, Kanpur | collected 2015-12-17 ...
AAAATCTTTCCGAAAGTATAAAAAGAACAACCAACATCAAAAAAGAGTTGTTCGCGGAAATGAGTGTTAAACGCGGATTACGCAACGACGACGGCTCGGGTGTGCTGGCAGGATTAACCCGTGTTGGTGATGTGGTGGGTTACGAGAAAAAACCGGAAGGCGGACTCAAGGCAATACCGGGAAAACTGCTTTACAGGGGACTCGACGTAGAAGAACTGGTACACGGCATTCAGGAAGAAAACAGACTTGGATTTGAAGAAACAGCATACCTGCTGCTTTCCGGTGGACTTCCAACCAGCGAAGAGCTCGAACTCTTCAGAAATGTAATAATGAAAACAATGCCGCTGGACCATCGTACAACGATGAGTATTCTTTCACTGAAAGGAAACAACATCATGAACATCCTGGCCAGAAGTGTACTCGAACTGTACATTTTTGATGAAAATCCGGATGATATTTCCAAAGATAATCTTATACGCCAGTCAATCAATCTGATAGCAAAATTCCCAACTATTATTGCTTATGCCTATCAGGTACTCCGGCACAATAAAATGGGACGTTCGCTCCACATTCGCCACCCGCACGAAAACAAATCGGTAGCCGAAAATTTCATTTACATGATGAAAGGAAAAGACAATTATACCGACCTGGAAGTAAAAATTCTCGATTTAGCACTCATTTTACATGCCGAACACGGTGGAGGTAACAACTCTACTTTCTCAGTGCGTGTAGTAAGTTCTACCGAAACAGATACCTATTCAGCTATTGCAGCCGGCATCGGTTCGCTGAAAGGCCCGCTTCACGGTGGAGCCAACATCGAAGTGAAGGGAATGCTGGACGATCTGAAAAAGAATGTCAACAACTGGGAAGATGTGGGTGAAGTTGATAATTATTTGTTACGCGTTCTTAAGAAAGAAGCTCATGACAAAACCGGACTTATTTACGGCATCGGTCATGCTGTATATACCGTAAGTGATCCGCGCGCAGGGCTGCTGAAAGAAATGGCACGCGACCTGGCCAGAGAAAAAGGACGCGAGAAGGAATTTGCATTGATGGAACTCGTTGAAGAACGTGCCATAAAAACATTCATGGATTTCAAAGGTGAAGGCGCCAAGCAAACCTGTATCAATGTAGACTTCTATTCCGGCTTTGTATACGATGCGATCGGGCTTCCGGAAGAAGTGTTCACCCCCCTCTTCGCAATGGCGCGTATCGTAGGTTGGACTGCACATCGTATTGAGGAACTGAACTTTACAAGCAAACGTATCATTCGTCCGGCATACAAGAATGTACGTGAAAGACAATCGTTCATTCCTATTGCAGAAAGATAGATTTTTATATCAGAATAATTTTATAAATTTGCCAATTGTTATGTTTCGTACATACACTTTTGGCAAATTTTGTAATAAAAAAACACCATAGAGTATTATGCAAAAAATTAAAGTTCAAAATCCCGTTGTAGAGCTTGACGGAGACGAGATGACCCGGATTATCTGGTCATTTATAAAAGAAAAACTGATACTCCCCTACCTTGATCTGGATATCAAATATTACGATTTGGGAATCGAAAACCGGGATGCAACGAATGACCAGGTGACCATTGATGCCGCAGAGGCTATTAAAAAATACAATGTAGGAATAAAATGCGCCACCATCACACCGGATGAAGCCCGGGTAGCAGAATTCGGACTGAAACAGATGTGGAAATCGCCTAACGGAACTATCCGGAACATTGTGGGAGGAACGGTTTTCCGCGAACCGATCATTTGTTCCAATATTCCACGCTATGTGCAGGGATGGACTCAGCCTATTATCATCGGTCGTCATGCATTCGGTGATCAGTATCGCGCTACCGACAAAGTCATCAAAGGTAAAGGAACACTGAAATTATCATTTACGAACGAAGACGGAGAAACTCAGGAATGGGAAGTGTATAATTTCAACGGGGATGGTGTGGCTATGGCTATGTACAATACGGATGAATCCATTTATGGCTTTGCCCGTTCGTCTTTTCAAATGGCTCTGACCAAGCACTTTCCGCTGTATATGTCCACCAAAAACACCATTCTGAAAGCTTACGACGGTCGTTTCAAGGATATTTTTCAGGAAGTTTACGAAACCGAATTCAGGGGAAAATTTCAGGAAGCAGGGCTTACTTATGAGCATCGCCTGATTGACGACATGGTGGCATCGGCCATGAAATGGAGTGGCGGATTTGTGTGGGCGTGCAAAAATTACGATGGAGATGTGCAATCGGATACCGTAGCGCAGGGATTTGGATCACTCGGACTGATGTCGTCGGTGCTTGTAACACCCGATGGAAAAACGGTGGAAGCTGAGGCAGCTCACGGCACCGTGACACGCCACTACCGCCAGCATCAGCAGGGAAAAGAAACAAGCACCAACCCCATTGCCTCCATTTTTGCCTGGACACAGGGTTTGATGCACCGGGGAAAAATTGACGGCAACAAACCGCTGATTGATTTCTGTGAAAAGCTTGAACAGGTGTGTGTGGAAACCGTTGAAGCCGGTGCAATGACCAAAGATCTGGCAATACTCGTTTACGGAGATCAGGTGAAGAGGGAGAATTACCTGAACACACAGGATTTTCTGGAAACACTGAAGAAAAATCTGGAAAAGAAATTAATCAGTTAATCTGATTTGAAAACAAAAAAATGGCTGTCAGAATGTGTCTGACAGCCATTTTTTTTATTTCATTAGAAGTTACAGTTAGTTTGAAGCTTCTTTTTGTGCGTCCTGAATCATTTTTTCACTTGCATACATATACACTTCTACCCGACGGTTTTGAGCGCGTCCTTCGGCAGTTTCGTTGGTAGCCACGGGCATTGAATAGTCTCTGCCATCTACTACTTTCATTTGTGTACGTGTGGCACCCTGAGCTACCAGATAGTCGGCAACAGTATTAGCACGTCCGAGTGATACTTTCTGATTGGCAGCTAACGTACCTACATTGTCGGTATGACCATAAACTGCAATATCCATGGTAGGATTTTCAACCAGCACTTTTGCAAATTTAGTGAGAGCAGCTTTAGCATCTGTTTTCAGAGCAGTTTTGTTGAAGTCGAACAGTATACCTGATTCAAAGGTTACTTTTACGGCTTTCAAACCGTTTACATCTTCAATGGTTTCTACCTTGGCATTTTCTACTGCAGCAGCTTCGGCAGCAGCTTTATCCATTTTTTTGCCAATAATAGCTCCGGCTGTAGCACCTACCACTCCGCCTATGGCAGCTCCGACAGCAGCACTTTTACCATCTTTACCAATTAATCCGCCTATACCTGCACCAACTGCGGCTCCGGCACCTGTACCGATTATTGCACCTTTTGCTGTATTGTTCAACGAATCACAACCTGTAAACACCAGACTTGCGCTTAACAAGAGTACGAGAAATAAATTCAGTTTTTTCATTTGTTAAAAATTTTACGTGTTAATAATATTGTTTGAATTAATGATATCTTCAATAATAAATGTAACCCCGGAGGGGCTCGAACCCTCGACCCATTGATTAAGAGTCAATTGCTCTACCAGCTGAGCTACGGAGTCATATTTACTTTGAAGAAAACACTGTAATTCAAAAAATAGTTCAAAGATAAACCGTAGATACCTGATTTGGATCGAATTACAATCAGTTAAACAAAAACCGTGCAAGAAATCACAAATTCTAAAAAAATAATATCAGCAATCTTTGAAAATACCTTCAACGCCTTGTTGGAAAAACGAATGCAAAGGTATAAAAAAAAACGAAAGATGAAATAATTTTGTTAATTATTTATCCCTTTAAAATATTCTGCTACCTTCAGTGCCGAATTTTCGCCATCAATGGCCGATGAGGTAATTCCACCGGAATATCCCGAACCTTCGCCTGAGGGAAATAAACCTTTGATACGAATATGCTGCAACGACTCCGGATCGCGCGGAATGCGCAACGGCGATGAAGAGCGTGATTCTACTCCGAGAATGACAGCATCGTTGGTCAGATATCCCCTCATTTTACGGTCAAACTTCACAAAAGCCTCTTTGAGCCTGCTGCTGATAATCTCCGGAAGCCAGAAATGAAGCGGTGAAGAAATAATTCCGGGTAAATAAGAACAATCGGGTAAATCGGCTGATAATCTTCCCTTTACAAAGTCGTTCAGACGCTGTGCGGGTGCTGCAAATCCTTTTCCGCCGTTGTTGCGGTAAGCCAGCGTTTCGACATACTGTTGAAATTTGAGTCCGGCAAGCACTCCGTATTGCTGAAACTCTGCAGGCACATCTTCAGGCTGGATTTCTACCACGATACCGGAATTGGCGTAAGGCGAATTGCGTTTAGAAGCCGACATTCCGTTTACCACAATGCTTTCCGGTGAAGTTCCCGCAGGTACAATATGCCCTCCGGGACACATACAGAAGGAGTAAACTCCTCTCCCATTCACCTGTTCCACCAGCGAGTATGCTGCCGATGGGAGGAATTTGTTCCGCTTTCTGGAGTGATACTGAATGCTGTCAATCAGTTCCTGGGAATGTTCTACGCGCACACCCATTGCGAAACCCTTGCTTTCAAGTTCAATGCCCTGCCTGTGAAGCATCCCGAACACGTCGTGTGCTGAATGTCCGGTGGCAAGTATCAGCGCATCGGCTTCGAATACGCTGCCATCTTCGGTTCGGCATCCCTTTATCCGATCATCTTCAATCAGTAATTCGGTGAGTTTTTTCCCAAAATGTACCTCTCCGCCATGACTGATAATGGTTTTACGCATATTTTCCACTATCAGCGGAAGATTATCCGAACCAATATGCGGATGAGCCTCGTAAAGAATGTTCTCATTTGCACCGTGAAAATAGAAAGTTTCAAGTATCTGCTGTACATTTCCCTTCTTTTTGGAGCGGGTATAGAGTTTGCCATCCGAGAATGTGCCTGCACCGCCTTCACCGAAGCAGTAATTGGACTCCGGATTAATTTCTTTGTTGCGGTTGAGTTGCGCAATGTCCTGCTTACGGGTTCGGGCATCTTTTCCACGGTCAATCAGTATTGGCTTCAATCCCAGTGTCAGCAATTTCATCGCGGCAAAAAGGCCTGCCGGACCGGCTCCAACCACTATTACCGGTGGCTTGTTGCCTGTAAATGTGTAACCGGCATGCACTTCGTATTTTTCAGGTGGTTTTTCATCCCAGAAAACTTCCACTCCGATATTTATTTTGGGTAATGCTGAGCGGGCGTCAATAGACTTCCTCAGGATTCGGATTAATGATATCCGGGTGATATTGAGTTCAGCTTTTTCAGCTACTTTTTTTCGAAATAATTCTTCTGAAGCAGCCTCTTCGGGTGTCAGAATCAGTTGAAATTCCTGATGCATTTTTTAAAGTGTATGTTTGTATATGTTTTCACAAAGATAATGCAATTGAGATAAAAATTTCTTTTTAGTCATAAAAAAAACCGCTTCACAGATTGTGAGGCGGTTTTTATGAGAGAGTACATGGATTCTAAATCGTTAGTTTGAACTTTCGTGACTGAAATAAAGTCCACCGTTAACCTGAGGTACACTGTTGTACGAACCTTTAGGTCCGATAACAGTAAGTTTATCACCAACTTTTATGCCTTTTGAGGTAATTAAACCCTGCCTGGCAGTACCTGTAGCACCATACCCCGGGTAACAACCATATACGTACAATGTGTTTGTTCCATCAGAGATATCAAGATTTCCATAGTTTCCGGTTGCAATATTTGTTATATTGCCACTTACCATATAGTATTTATTTGGATCGTCTGCCTTGGTTAAAAATTCTGCAATGGTAACAGAAGTTACAGGTATTACACTTTCCAATACGGCACCACCTACTTGCGCAACACCATTATATGCTGCTCGTTTTCCAACAATAGTGATAATATCGCTCACTTTTAATCCTTTTGTGGCAAAATCCTGAATTTTATAAACATAGGTTTCACCGGAGAAGTCTCGTATGTATAAACGACCATCTGTGTTATTGTCAATTTTAGTAATAATTCCCGATAAACGATATTGCGTGTCACCCACTGCAGCAGCAAGAAATTCAGCAATAGTTGCTTTTACGATGGCTCCTTTTTGTGATAGCGAAGTTTCAGTAGTATATTCTTTTTTACCATCTGTGGTTTTGAATATCAGTTTAGTATTACGGTCTCCGCCGGAATTAGGCGCAGCTTTGAATTTCACTACAGTATTCGTTCCTGCTGATTTGATTGACGAAATAGCTAACCAGGATTGTGCATCTGTGGGAATATCTACCGATACGCCTTGTCCTTTACAGGTAAGGTAGGCTGTAAATTCACCACCTTCAATCGGGAGAGATGCATTTTTTACAGAGTCAACTTTCACAAGAGATTTGTTAATTTTGATTACCATTACATTCACCAATTGAGCAGTTCCCTGATAAGTTGATTTTGGTCCTTCTACGGTAACTTCATCTCCCACTTCAAGGTTAAGACTTTTGAAATTTCTTGTTGCACCTTTTGCATCGAGTGTACCGTATATGTATAGAGAACCTGTATTGTCTTTTAAATACCAGTTACCATAGTCTGTATTTACAATAGAAGTACAAACTCCCGTTACCTGGAAAGTTTTTCCGTCAGGGCCTGCATTCACTTCAGAAACCTTGGCCGGAGATATTTTTGACAAACCCTGTATGATGTTTACACGCTGAGTTTTGCCGCCACTTTTAATTAAAACCTCTGCATTGCGCCCATCTATGGCAGCCGGAGCTGTAAATGTAAGCGTTGCTTCACCTGCGTTGCCCGAGGCTGATGAGATAGTCAACCATTCAACTTTATTTTTATCAGTAGTAACTTTCTCAGCTGTCCAGCTATCTTTGGCAGTTACAGTGATACTGGTTGAACCTCCTGCAACCGGAATTGACACGTAGGAAGATGAAACCTGAATTTCATCCAGCAACGTGATAGATTGTTCTTCGTTACAGCTCGTCATAAGTGCAAGTGCTGCGAAGAATATCGGAAAAATATACTTTATTTTCATATTTTCTGTGTTTTAAATTAGTTGAACATATACTTGATACCAATGGATGCATACCAGCACTGACCCAACGAGTAGCTTGGTGTGAATGTTTCGGTGTTACCGTTGATTGATGAAGGAGTAGAGTATGTTGCATATCCATCTGCATCAACGCCTTCGTATTTGAGGATACGAGCTTCTGAACCGATTGCAGGATTCAGGAATTTAGATACTCCCCAGCTGCTGTTGAACAAATTCATTACGTTTTTGATATCTAAGCTAAGTTGAAGTTTATGTTTTACGGCATCTGTTTTCAGTGCAAAATCGTGTTTGTAGCTGAAGTCAAGACGATGTACCCATGGAGAATAAACGCTGTAAGCTTCTGCATATTTGCCTTGTTGGTTCTTCAAATAATCATTGGCATGAACATAGTCCATAAAACGGGTTTTGTCGCCTTCAGAAACAAAACGGAATTCATTGTTTGCTACTTGATCATCAGTTGGGACGTAGATTGCATCGTAGTTGTAGCCGTCTGCATTGATGTCGTTGGCAGTCATGTAAGAGTAGTTAGCACCACCGCGCCATCCTTCATAGATAAAGCTGTAATGATTACCGCTTTTATCATGAGCTGTAATTGAAGCCACCAGACGATCGGGTGTGTTATACTGAGAATTGTGCAACCTGATGTGGTTAGGACCTTCTACTGTAGGAACGTAAGTAAATGCAGATTCAGCATTTGATCCCGGCATTCCGGTTACATCTTTAGCTACTGTATGTGTATAGGCAGCCATCAAACTGATTGCTTGTGTAGGTTGAGCATTCAATGTGATATTACCTGACCAGCCATAACCGCGGCTTGTGTTTTCCAACACGAATGCTTTTGTGCCAATACGATAACCTGCGGGATAAATCGGACGGTTGTCAACACCGTTGAAGCGTGCAAAACCACCTACTGACGGAGTGCTCCAGTCAGTCATAGAAACGCCGTTGATTGTTTTGTTGAAAATTCCTTCAACAGTCACCGAGAATGGGAAGGAAGTTTTGAATGCATAGTCAACAGCAAGCGATGTTTTCCATACCTGCGGCATTTTGAAATTTGGATCTACAGCAGCAATGGCTGAAGGAACCGTTCCGTCTTCGGGTGAAATGGTTGACGGATAACCCAGTGATACTAATTTGTCATACAATGCAGAGATCGTTGGTTTGCCGTTTGCATCTTTTACCAGACCACCTGCAAATTCATTCATTGAGAAACCTTTCTTTGTAGCTTCAGAAGCATTAATTTGTGCCTGATATTGCACCATACCGCCGTTGGTTGGCATGTTGGTGAAGAATACAAGCGGTAGATTTCCCGAGAAAAGACCGGTACCTCCGCGCACCTTCAGGCTTTTGTCTCCCAATGCATCCCAAACAAAACCTACACGAGGCTGAATGATAATATTTGCTGCAGGCCATTTTCCTGTATCGATATTACGTCCGGAATAATCAAGAGCGAGGATAGCATTATTAGTTATCAGGTCATTGTTATTAAAGAAAAGTCCATCAATACGTAGTCCGTATGAAAGTTTTAAATTATTGCTCACACTCCAGTCATCCTGGCCGTAAATTCCAAGTTTGTTTGTTCTTACGCGGGCAGCAGGATTGGCTTCTCCGTCGTAACCATAAGTTAAGTTCACTATTTCAGGAGTTGCCTCGTTTAAGAAATCATCAAGACTTTTGTAGCGGTAGTAACCTGTACCGTTACGCATGTAGGCATTGTCAGCCATTTTATATTCGTAGGCAATTCCTCCTACGATTTTGTGGTTACCCATGTAGTAAGTCAACTCATCTTTGATGTTCCAAACATTGTTGTGAACACCGTTATTCCAGGTGAAAAGTTCATAACCTAATGACATATAGGCCTGTCCGTCTTTCAAAATGTCGATAAATGGAAATTCAACTGAGGGCGAACCGCGTAAATCGTCCAGTTTTGAGAATGTAGCCAGGAACTGGTTCGACAATTTGTCGGAAAGGCGGCTGTTTAAGTCGAAAGAGTACGAATGAACAAGGTTGTCCATCGAGTACATCGAGTTTGCAAACGCCATAGAGGCTTTAGACATTCTGGCTTCAGTCATACGGGTTCCACCGTCCATTGATGAAGCATTAGGAGATACCCATGAAAGGTTTTTTGTATAGTTGTAGCGTAATGCCAGACGGTGTTTGTTTGAAATGTTCCAGTCTAAACGGGCAAGAAGTTTGTAGTTGCTTTCGTCAGCCGGGAAGCTTGTATAAGATCCGGTTTCGTATCCGTATTTACTTTTTACAAAATCAGAAACCGTCTTCATATCACTTTCTGTTGTACGGGAAATATAATTATCCGGATCGGCCACTCCATTTGTGGAAGCTCTCCAACGATTTACTACTGTTGGCGTTTTGGCCATTTCACCGTTTACGAAGAAGAACAGTTTGTTTTTAACAATCGGGCCTCCCAACGTGAAACCATAAGATGTGTTACGATCTTTATCACGGGCTCCGGCAATTTGTTTGCCATAAACGGCATCACCACGCAAGTTCTCATTTCTGTGAAATACGAATGCACTACCTTTGAAAGTGTTGGTACCGGATTTGGTAATAGCATTCACACCGCCACCGATAAAGTTAGTCTGGCGAACATCATAAGGAGCGATTACAACCTGCAATTCTTCGATTGCTTCAATTGAAATTGGATTTCCTCCACCCGGAAGCCTGTCGCTCAAACCGAAGTTGTTGTTAAAATTAGCTCCATCCACTGTAAAGTTAGCCGTACGACCATCTGTACCACCAAAGCTCATTCCGTTTCCTCCATAAGGAGAAAGGCGGGTAACATCCATAATACTGCGGTTAACTGTAGGCAGCGTAGTGATCTGATTGTTAGTGATATTCGTTACCGCACCGGTTCTTTCGGTAGTGAATTTTGTACGGGCAGCAGTAACTAAAATTTCATCCAATGTAGATGTTTCTTCAGAGAGAACCACATTCAGGGGATAGTTTTCACCCAAGCTCAACGTAATGTTGTTCGTTGTGCTTTTGCCATATCCAACGTAAGTAATTTCTACGGTATAAGGTCCACCTACACGCATACCGTTAAGATTAAACCTACCCTCCGTATTGGTTACTGTTCTGTAGGTTGTTCCCGAAGGGGTGTGTGTAGCATTCACAGCTGCTCCGATTACAGCTCCTCCGGCATCGGTTACCACTCCACTCATACTCGAGGTGGTAACCTGAGCATTCAATCCAGCAAAACCAATCAATAAAATTGATAAGATAAAAAGCTTTGTTTTCTTTAGCATAATAAAAAATTTTACGTTTAATTTTTATTTTTATTAAATATGAGGCAAAATTAAGTCAAAAAAACCTTAATAACCTAATGATTAGATTAAATTTTTATGACAAGTTATCAACAGATAAAAAATGAAAATCTTAATGTTCTGATAATCAAAACGGAAAGTTATCAACAATTTCAGTATATTTTTTTTATAAAAATATAAGAAATTTTTTCTGATAAATTTTTGTAACAAGTTTGTAACATTAGCTGCAATTTTCAGTTTAATATGTAAAAATCAATCTGACATGAAATCGTACATACAATCGGTGATAGTTGATAAAAATCAGACCGCATATTCACTCGGTTCGGGAAGTCTGGATGTTTTTGCTACGCCTGCTCTGGTAGCATTTATGGAAAATACAGCTGTGAAGGCATTAGATGATTTGGGCGAAGGAATGACAACCGTTGGCACAGTAATAAACGTAAGGCATCTGAAAGCGAGTAAAATAGGCGAAAAAATGACCTGCACAGCCACATTAATTCATCAGGAAGGAAGACGATACGAGTTTGAAATCACCGTCACTGATTCATCTGGCGAACTTACAGCAATCGCCACCCATGAGCGGGCAGCGGTAGATGTTGAGCGGTTTTTACGGAAATTGAATGCAGGAAAAGACGAATAACTGAAGAACGATAACGGTCGGAATAAAAATGATTGAGTTCTGAGTTCTGAATTTCAAGTTTCAAGTATTTCTGTGTCTGTCTTCTGACTTGCCAGAAACCCAGACATATCGGCCTGCCTGCTGCAGGCAGGGATAAACCAGGCAAGCTTCTGACTTCAATACGTAAATCCGAGCTTAGTCAATCCTTTTTGAATATCATCACGCTGCATAAACTGATTCCAGAGCAGTCCGCTGCGGTAATTTTCAATCATCACCACAATGGGACCCTGATCAATAGCCAGATAAGAATTTGCAAACCACTGGCTGCTCAAATTGAATGCGTCGCGAAAACCGTATTCACCCCAAAGTTTGTCACCGAGTACGTAGTAGTAAAAGCGCATGGCTCTTATGCTTTCTTCTGGAGTGTACGGAAACGAAGCGAGGGCTGCAGTCGGAGCTATGGTACCTCTGTCGTTGGTGGGCGATGAAGCGGTGTATCCGTTCGGGATATCGCTTGCCGTAAGTCCCCAGCATGAGCTGCTGTAACCAAAATAACCAAAAGGATTGCTTACACAGTATGCATAATTTATTTTGGCATGAGCGGTGTTTTGCTGCCAGTAGTTGGCATATTCATCGGCCAGTTTTCGCGGATCAAGCCCCAAAAAGGAATAGTGGGCAAAAAATAGCGGTCCTCCCCTGTTTTCGCCCAGCGGAAGAGTGATGTCGTAGAATTTATTTCCGTTTTTCATCGCTCCGTTTCGTGCCCAGCCTTCGGTATAAACGTTTTTTGTAATCGAAAATGTGGGAGATGAAGCCGCCAGCACGTAAGTTATCAATCCTTCATTCCATCCGGTGATGGGCATATTCATGTCCCAGCCGTAATTGGGCGACCAGTGCCAGTAAAGCCTGGGCTCGTTGTTTTTCTGAAACCAGGTCCATTCCACACCTTCCCATAGTTGCTGTATTTTGGCACACATTAGCTTTTCGGCACTGTTGCCGGAAGCAAAATAGGATTGTACGGTGAGCAATCCGGCTATCAGAAACGATGTTTCTATCAGATCGGCTCCATTATCTTTGGTACTGAAAGCAATGGTTTTTCCGCTGGTGCCATTGAGCCAGTGTGGGAATGCACCATGAAACCGTTCGGCTTTTTCGGAGAGAAAATTCACGGTCGTATTCAATCGCTGAAATCCCTGTTCGCGTGTAATGAATCCCCGTTCAATCCCCACAAGCAGCGCCATAAGACCAAAACCGGAACCGCCCGTAGTGACTGTTTCGCCGGAACCTGTACGCTCACGTGCCAGCCCTGAAACCGGATGAGCATATTCCCGGAAGTATTCAAAAGTTTTCTGCTGAACAAGTGTAAGTAAATTATCGTCACTGATAGCCGGAAATTTTGGGGTGATATCCAGTTGCGTGATGAAATGAACCTTACTGTTGTCTATTACATTGACGCCTAAATGTTCGCCAGAATTTATAAAAACGGTATATTTAGTGTAATAATTAAGCTTATTTTTAATTTTAAGTTTTAATTCTTTTGGATTTTCCGAAGTCAAAATTTCTATTTCAATTCCCACGTCGTTGCTGACATAGATTTTATCCGGGTTGATTTTCGAATTGTCAATTTCTGTAGAAAAAACAGCACGGATTATAACCGAATCAACCGGCACATTCATGGCAGTACCATCCGACGCCAGGTTTTTTCCATTCACCGATAATGATTCGATATAGGCATTGGATAGCGTTACCGGTGGTTCTTTACACGCATAGAGCAAAGAAAAAACCGATAGTACGGAGATAAAATAAACGAATTTTGTTTTCATTGGATAATAAATGATAAACTGTGGGAAAAATCCCACAGTTTATTTTACAGACTGATAATTTACTTACTCAAATGATTTATCTGCCTGCTTTTTCGAGTTCATAAAGAGCGCCGATATCAGCTAAAATCAGTTCACGTTTCCATACACGTACTTCGTCCATGTCGCCTTTCAGTCCGGTATTCCATGCATCGGTAGTAGTACCGTTGGCAAATGTTTCAAACGCTCCGAGAATAGGATGGCAAGGAGTAGTAACAACAAAGTTTTTAGTACCTGTTGCGTCTCTGTTTTCCCAAACCGGATTTGAAATTTTTGTACCGTTTACATACACTTTCAGAAGTTTTGTTGTGTTATTCCAGGTAAGAACCACGTGTGCCCATTTTCCTCCGATTTTGTTGGGATAAGGTACATGACCGGCTGTAATATCAGCTGCGTTTGCTTTTACCGTGTTTCTTGAATCCTGCCATCCCAAATCGGTACTTGAAACGATAAGACCTTTCACGGTTAAGCTGTCGCTGGTTGCAGGCATCCAGCCTGTTTCTGACATGAAGTTGATACTTCCTGCCCACTCGTTAGGACGTGACAAGGAGAAAATCACAGAAGAATTTGCTCCGTTATTCGTGAGTTTCACCCATGAACTTACAGTAAAAGCACTGTTAAGGTTTGTACCTAAGTTGGCTATGGTATTATATGCCAGGTATCCCACATTGAAACTTGCAGCTTTACCTTTAATACCATCTACCCAGGTTACATTGCTTGATTTGGCAGGTGCCGAACTTGATAATGATTCTTTACCATCACCATTTAACGGCCAGTAGGCTACCAAATCTGCTTTACCTACTTCGTCGGCATTGTTGTAACCACCAATGGGTGGTAGTGGCTGTTCTTCTTTTTTACAACCTGAAAAAACGATAGCAAAAGTTAAAATTGCCAGTGCACCAAAAATTTTTAATGTTTTCATTTTTCTTTGTTTTTTTAAATTGGGTTAATTAATTTTTTTGTTAAATCATTGATTTATAAATAATTTTCCTAATTATAATTAGGATTCTGAGTAAGTATTCCTTTGCTTAATGTGATTTGTTCTTCAGGGATTGGAAACAGTTCATGTTTTCCCTGAATAAATACTTTGCCTACTGCCGACATGGAAGCAGAGGCTTTACCGGTTCTGACTATATCGAACCATCGATCGTGTTCCATGGCCATTTCCAACCGGCGTTCTTTGTAAATCTGGTCTAAGGTCACGGAGGTTAGTGGAATCAATCCGGCACGATTTCTGATTTTATTAACGATAGATAAGGCTGTATCCAACTGATTAATATGGTGTGCGGCTTCGGCTCTTACCAACAATATATCGCTGTATTTCAATAATCGAACATTTTTGGCTGTTTCACCTTTGTTATCGTCCCACGATTCCTGTGAGCGGCTTTGATATGCTTTGTAATTATACCTTGGATTTGCCCAGCCTGTAGTCGGAGTCTGAAAGCCATCCCAAAGTACCTGTCCGGTAAACATAATGGTACCGTCTTTCCGTTTATCTCCGGGTTCATAGGCATTTGCCAGATTTGCAGTTGGTGTATTGAATCCCCAGCCATGGTCAGGAGTTCCGCGTCCGCTCTGTACGTCGGTATATCCGTTTACTCCTTTGCCCAATGTAGCCTGTATCTCAAAAAGTGATTCTTTGCCATTCTCGCCTACTTCACGCCACACACTGGCGTAATCGGGCAATAAATCATACATCTTGCTTGTTACTACATTTCCTGCCATTGCATAAGCATCGCTCCATTTTTCCTGATACAGGTATACTTTAGCCAAAAGTCCCTGAGCAGCACCTTTGGTAGCTCTACCTATATTTTCTCCGTTATATTTCAATGGCAACGATGCGGCAGCATCTATCAGGTCTTTTTCAATTTGAGCATAGGTTTCGGCTTTTGTTTTACGTGAATAAACTACCTGATTGACAGTGGCTTCCTGTTTGAAATCCAGTTTTTCGACCACCACCGGTACACCGCCAAAACATCTGACCAAATCAAAGTAGAACATCGCCCGAAGAAATTTTAATTCGCCAATATAGCGATTTTTAATACTTTCTTCCAGACTTACCTGTCCCAAGTAAAAAATACCTTCGTTACAGCGGTAAATTCCTTCGTATCGCCTTTTCCAAACATCGTTGAATGAACGCAGTGATTTATCAAAAGCCAGATTATCAAGTTTGTCTTTATCTGTTCCGGCATCACCATCCGACGAACCTTTATCGGCATCATCCGAAGTGATACTCGTTACTCCAATCCAGGGGAAGCCATACATTTCGAAACTCAACATCTGATTATAAGCAGAATTGACAACTTCTACAGCATACAATGGTTCTGCCAGAAAATCGTCTTTCGACATTTTATCCTGAGGAAGCACATTTAAATCCTTTTCGCAGCCGACTAATAACAGGGTCAGGCAAAAAGTAATAATGGAAAATATCTTAAAGTGTTTCATAATTTCTTGTGTTAATTACTTGTTTTTAATGTTCAATCCACTTTTTTACAATGATAAATTCAGTCCAACGGTGAGTGATCTGTTTGTGGGATAAGCATCGAGCTCAATACCAGCCGAACCGAGCGGAGTACCTGAACCAATCAACTCTGGTGTAAATCCGGTATATTTGGTGAAAATAAACGGATTAACAGCCGTAAGATATATTCTCAGGCTTTGTAATTCTTTTACTATTTTCGGGAGTGTGTATCCTATCGTTACGTTGTTTATTCTCAGATAATCTCCTTTTTCAATAAAATAGGTAGATGCCATTGGAGTATCGGAATATGGTCTTGGATTGGCAGCGTCCTGTTTCGGATTGGATGGAATCCAGAAATCGTTGAACTCATTCATTTCCACATTTTCTCCACCCCATCGTTGTGCTTTTTTACCATTGTAGACTTTATTTCCCATTACACCGTACCAATCGGTTGAGAAATCAAAATTCTTGTAATCAAAGCCCAGATTAAACCCGTAAGTCAGTTTCGGAATATACGAGCCTGCATTTATTCTTTCGGAAGAGTAAGCAAATACACCATCTTCGGTATAGCCTGTATGTTCGTATACATAGAATGAGCCAATCGGGTCGCCAATATGTATTTCTTTTGTGTAATGCCCGTTGCCTAAATCTCCACCGGTTAGTTTGTCAAAATATGAACTGTATATTTCTTTTATTGCATTACTATTTACAGCAAAATTCACACCAGCTCTGTAATTAAATTCATCACCCAGTTTGTCATTCCAGGAGAATGTGGCCTCAATCCCTTTGTTCTCAACCGTTCCGGCATTCAGATACACATCACCGGGCGAAAGTACGGTGGGAAGTTTTACAGGTAAAATCACATTATCGGTCAATTTACGATAAAATTCCAGTGTACCGAATAATCGTTGTTTCAGCATTCTGAATTCAATACCGCCTCCGAATTCCTTCGTTGTTTCCCAGGTTAAATCGGGATCGACTGCATACGGTACAAACGAACCCGGATAAATAATTTCGGGCGAGCCGAAAGGATAAGTGGCTCCGTTTTGGAAAAGTATCTGATTGACCGATGGAGCTGCGTTTCCGTTACCTATTTCACCATATCCGGCTTTAATTTTCAAATAATCAACCACTGATGCATACTTTTCAAAGAAATCTTCGCTGCTCACTACCCATCCCGCCGAAACTGCCGGGAAAAATCCCCATTTTTTTGACGATTGAAAATCACTGATACCATCCCGGCGAAGCGAGGCGGTCAATAAATATTTTCGGTCATAATCATAGTCAACACGTGCAAAATAACCCAGATTGACAAGCGGAGTCTGGCTTCTGTTTGAAACTACGTTATCGGGTGAAGTTGTGATGTTACTTTTGGCAAGATCCAACGACCAGTAATTGGGCTGATAAGGTACGTTATTACGCCTTCCTGACAGATATTGTCCGGTTCTGGTAGTAGAACGTGTGATACCTAAAACGCCGGTAAAGCCGTGTTTATCAAAGTCTTTGGAATAGGTAAGAAAATTATCCCAGTTCCACACGAAAAAATGACTTCTGCTTTGACTTAACGTACTGTAGAATTTATTGTTTTTGTAAAAATCATCTTCAGTTGCGGTGGGATTCTGGCTGAACCAATTTTCTTTGTTCGGCGTATAAGAATATCCCATTCCATAATCAAAGGTAGCCCCGAAATTAGAATTAAATTTCAGGTCTTTGTAAATTTCAATTTCGGCTCCCAAAGTACCAAATAAAGTGACATTTCTGTTTTTGTCTTCGTTGTATCCAAGCATGGCAACGGGGTTTGGTACGTTGTTAAATTTATCTCCAATCATGCCTATTTCGCCGGTGGAAGTGTCCAGAAATGGCATTCCCCATTTTCCATTGTCGTATTTTACGGGCATAATCGGCGATTGCTTGTAAGCTGCCGTAAATGCACTTGATGGTTGCGGAACGTTATTTACTACCGAAATATTGATGGATTGCGATAGTTTCAGCCGATTGAAAAGTTTGTATTCATTTTTGCTCAGGATGTTCGTTCTGTCATAATCAGTACCTTTCAGAATCCCTTTTTCGTCGTAGCGCGAAATGCCGAAATAGTAATTCACGTTTTCTTCGCCCCCTGAAAGTGAGACAGAATGATTATTTGTCGTTCCGATTTGAGTTATTTCCTTGAGCCAATTCGTTTCGTAAGGTTGAGTAGTTGCAAAACGGGATCTCCCGGCAGCAAAATTCTGATAATAGGCAAAATGATATGCATCGGCCATATCTACCGTTTTCATCATTGTTTTGAAGCCAACGTACCCGTCATAATTCACTTTGATACTTCCTTTTTTCCCTTTTTTAGTTGTCACCAAAATTACACCGCTTGCAGCTTTATTGCCATAAATTGCCAGCGAAGAAGCATCCTTGAGTACATCAATAGTTTCGATATCATTAGCACTCAGTCCGTTAAGACTGCTTGCTTCAGTTCCGTCAATTACATACAGGGGAGTTCCACCGCCCAGCACAGTATTAATACCACGTATCATTACAGTTGGTGCCCGTCCGGGTTCGTCAGTGGCAATAATGTTTACACCTGCTGCTTTCCCCTGAATGGATTGAATGGCTGATTGGGCCGGAGTTTTCGTGATATCATCCGATTTAATCTGAACAACAGACCCGGTAATGGCTCCGGCTTTTTTAGTACCGTAACCTACTACCACTACTTCATCCAGTATCTTGTCGTTGGTTTCCAGCACAATGACAAGCGGTGCGTTGGAGCTAACCGTTACTTCCTTACTTTGAAAACCAACATAGCTGATTTCAAGTATGGAGTTGAGCGGTACGGAAATGGTGAAATTTCCGTCAAAATTAGTAATAGTACCATTATTTGTTCCCTTTTGGAGCACTTTGGCTCCAATAAGTGTTTCACCGGTAACTTTATCCGAAATTACTCCTGTAATGGTAACATTTTGAGCTATTAACGGAAAAACCGATAAAAGCATCAATAAAAAGAATGTTGAAAATTTGCTATTCATCTGTATTACTTTTTATGTGAAGTTAATTGAAAATCAAATCCTAATTTCGTTAGTCCGTTTTGAATTTCCGGATTTCCCATAAATAAATCCCAAATCAGTGAGCTCCGATGGTTTTCAATCATCACGGCTATGGGCCCCTGGTCAATGGCAAGGTAGCTTTTCACCACCTGCTGGCCTTCGGTCATACCCGGATTGTATGCATCGTAGAATCCGTATTTTCCAAAAACCTGTTTTCCTTTTTCAAAGTAAAGGTATTTAAGTACCTCCATGCTTTCTTTCGGTGTGTAAACTATGGATGAAATGGCTGCAGTAGGCGGCACTGTGCCGTTGTCGTCGTTCGTACCCGGATGATGCGACGAATATCCCACCAGGGGATCGTCTGAGGATGTAAATCCCCACAGTTTGGCACCGTAACCGGGATGCTTTTTCGGATTACTGATGGCATAAGCCCGGTGAATGAGCGCATGAGCTTTGTTTCTTTCGAAATAGTTCGTGTGGCTGTCCGTCAGGCCATTTGGATTAAGTCCCAGAAAGCTGTAATGGGTGAAAAACAGCGGCCCGCCATAATCCATTCCCAGATCGAGTTTTATTCCGAAATAGGACTTGCCGTTGTAATAATAGGGCGAATTCTTGAAACAGGCTTCGTACACATTTCTCCCGATGGGGAATGTAGGTGATGAAGCTGCCAGCACGTAAGTTATCAGTGTTTCGTCGAAACCCTTGATGCGGTGGTTCATTTTCCAGCCGTAATTTTTGGACCAGTGCCAGTACAGCGAATCGGTGCCCTGTGTGTACCAGTTCCATTCCACAGTTTCCCAGAGATGAGTTATTTTTCCGGACAAATCCCGTTCCGCCTCATTACCTTTTTTCAGGTATTCACGGGCAGTGAGCAGAC
>ERZ1645189.121-NODE-121-length-19096-cov-4.898797_pt1 | contig 19096 bp, 12 predicted proteins | sample MGYA00575350_ERZ1645189 | MGnify/ENA primary metagenome ERZ1645189 (study PRJEB40845, sample SAMN11283421) | freshwater sediment metagenome | isolation source: river sediment | host: Sediment | place: India: Jajmau, Kanpur | collected 2015-12-17 ...
ATTTCCAATTATCCTGAAGATAAAATTGAATATTTCAACGCACCGGTAAATCCCGAAGATATAAATGCGGGAACCAGGTCAATTCCCTTTTCTCGTGAACTGTTAATTGAAAAAGAGGATTTCATGGAGGAGGCTCCTAAGAAATTCTTCAGACTTAAACCTGGCGGCGAGGTTCGACTTAAATACTCATATATAATAAAGTGCGAAAGTGTTGTTAAAAACGATAAAGGAGAAATAACGGAGATTATCTGCTCATATGACCCTGAAAGCAGACCGGGAACAGGAGAGTGGCGCTCGGTAAAAGGTACTATTCACTGGGTATCTGCAGAACATGCTGTTGAATCTGAAGTAAGACTCTTTGACAGACTGTTTACAGAACCAGATATGGACTCTATCCCTGAAGACAAGGACTATAAAGATTTTATCAATCCTCAGTCACTCGTGGTTGTTAAAGGATATTCAGAGCCGGCACTGCTTGAAGATAATTCAGGAATTGCCGTTCAGTTCGAAAGACTTGGATATTTTGTTAAAGATTCAGATTCTGACGAGCAGAAAACCGTTTTCAACCGGACAGTCGGATTAAAGTCAAACTGGAGCGCAGGCGGCGCTAACTAAGTACTGTCTTGACCCGGTGCTTTTTCCAGAGTCCGGAGTTATAGTAAAGAATTGCACCTATACAGCCAATAAGCCAGCCGGCCGGTATAGACCACCAGATACCCCTCTCTCCGAAAAGATCTGAAAGGATCCAGGCGAGGGGGATTCTTATTATCCATAAGCTAAGCGTTGTAATAAGCATAGGTACGAAAGTTGCACCGGCTCCCCTTGTAACCCCGTTAACAACAAACATTGTTGTAAAGACAATGTAAAAAGATGTGACAATCAGAAGGTACTCTTTTCCGATTCTGATTATTTCACTGTAATGGGGTGAATTTGCTTCAACAAAGAGCTGCATTATATCTTCACCAAAAAATACTACAACCATTGATAGAGCAACGCATATTGCAGTTGAGTACTTAAGTGTTGCCCATAATCCGTTTCTTATTCTGTCAAATCTTCCGGCACCAAGGTTTTGCCCCACAAAAGTAGAGAGAGCCGCAGCAAGGTTCATAGCCGGCATTGAAACAAACATATCAACCCTTCCTGCTGCAGTGTATGCAGCCAGAGTCGCAACACCAAAAGGTGAGACAATTGTAAGTAAGGCCATACTGCCCAAACCAACAAGTGTTTGCTGTATTCCGGACGGAAGACCTATTCTCAGAGAAATTCTGAAGTTTTCCCAGTCAAATTCCCATTTTTTATAATTGAGATTAAACCTTATTATATTCTCTTCCTTTTTGTTCAGATGGTACCAAAGTGCCAGCCATGCAGCAACTGAAGATATTCCTGTAGCCCATGCTGCTCCTTCGACACCCCACCCGAATCCCAGAACGAATACAATATCAAGTATGGTGTTCATGATTATTGAACCTACGGTAAAGTAGATTGGAGTCAGTGAGTTACCAACTCCTCTCATAATTGCCGAAATACCAAAGAGCATGAAAGATGGTAGAGTTGTTGTTATGATTACAATATCAAAATACTTGACTGCATCAGGCAAAACCTCTTCCGGAATATCAAGCATCTTAAAGAGAGGTCTGCTGAATATGAAAAAAATCAGGGAGAGTGCTACAGAGCTTATCATCAGAAATATCTGAAGAGTATCTGATGTTACTTTTACTTTGTGAAAGTTTTTTGCTCCAAAATACTGAGATATCAGAACAGATCCTCCAATTGTAATACCTGCAACGAGTGCTGAGAGAGTAAAGAGAATTGGGAAGCTCGCCCCAACAGCAGCCAGAGCTACCGATCCTACAAATTTTCCTACAACAATACTGTCAACAATATTGTATAATTGCTGAAATATGTTGCCTATTAACATTGGAATAGCAAAAAGGATTATTTGCTTACCCTCCCTGCCCTGTGTGAGATCCTTCATTCGCCGGAATTTGTGCGCAAAGATAAAAAATTAACGGCGACCAGCTAAAACCTTTTTGTATAGGTGTGGCAATAGGGCTGTGTTCCTTTTCGTAAGTAGTAGTCCTGGTGATATTTTTCTGCAGGGTAGAATTTGCCGGCTTTTGTAATTCCGGTTGCAACCTTGTATCCCTTTGCCTTCAGTTTCTCCACAAGAGAGCGGGCAATTTCCTTTTGTGCATCACTGGTATAAAAGATTTCAGATCTGTATTGAGTTCCAATGTCCGGGCCCTGACGATTAACCTGTGTGGGATCGTGGATTTCAAAGAATCTCATTGCAAGCTTCTCATAGCTTATAAGAGAGGCATCAAAAATTACCTCTACAGCCTCGGCATGGCCGGTTGTTCCGCTGCACACCTCTTCGTAAGTTGGATTTGATACACTTCCTCCTGTGTAGCCGCTCTCTACTGAAATTACGCCCGGAAGATTTCTGAGGAGATGTTCAACACCCCAGAAGCATCCGCCTGCAAAAACAGCAGTCTCCCTCTTTAAAGGCAGAAATTCCATTGAAATCGAATTTACACAGTGGCGTGTATTCTTTGCAGTAAACCTTTCTCCAAGGAATACATGACCTAGGTGTCCGCCGCACTTTGAACAGACTATCTCTGTACGCATTCCATCAGCATCGCGTTTTCTGGTTACTGCTCCCGGAATTTCTTCATCAAAGCTGGGCCAGCCGCATCCTGAATCAAATTTGGAAGTTGAACTGTAGAGAGGATTTCCGCACTGCCTGCAGATATATGTACCCTTCTCTTCATGTTTATAGAATTTTCCGGTGAAGGGAGCCTCTGTGCCTTTATTGATAATAACTCTCTTCTCCTGTTCTGTTAAAGGTTTCATGTTCTGCGAATCCATAGTATTTGAGAAAACAATAATAATCAGTAAAAGAAATAACTGTTGCATGGCCGTTAATAATTTACAGGGAGCCCCAGGCTTTGAGCTGAGCAATTTCGCTGCTCCATATCTCCTCATTTGGAGTTTCCAGAATCAGGGGAATATTGTCGAATCTGGGATCTTTCATCAGAATTCTGAAGGTCTCTTCTCCGAGTGTACCCATACCAATTGAATCGTGTCTGTCTACTCTGGAGTTCAGCCCTTTTTTTGCATCATTAAGGTGCATGCCCTTAAGGTACTTAAATCCGACTACTTTATCAAAGTGGCTGAAAGCCTCATTAAATCCCTTTTCGTCCGAAAGATCATATCCGGCTGCAAATGAGTGGCAGGTGTCAATACAAACTCCCACACGGCTTTTATCTTCTACCTGGCTAATAATCTCTGCAATCTGTTCAAATGTATGGCCCAGATTTGTTCCCTGTCCTGCGGTATTCTCAATTACAGCACAAACACCCTTAGTTTTATCAAGAGTAATGTTAATAGACTCTGCAACTTTGGAAAGACTTTCACTTATGGAAATTTTGCCCAGATGGCTGCCGGGGTGAAAGTTCAGCCTGTCAATGCCCAGCTGTTCACATCTCTGCATCTCATCAAGAAATGCAGCTCTTGATTTTTCAAGACCTTCACTCTCAGGATGGCCAAGATTTATCAGGTAGCTGTCATGCGGTAAAATCTGATGAGGGAGATACCCGTACTCTGCACAGCGCTCTTTGAAGAGTTGAATGCTCTTCTTTGTAAGCGGTGCAGAGACCCACTGCCTCTGATTTTTAGTGAAAAGAGCAAACGCAGTTGCTCCAATATTTTTTGCATTTACAGGTGCATTTTCTACTCCACCCGAACTGCTTACGTGTGCTCCTATATATTTCATACTTATTTTTATTTACAATTAAATCAGCTAATCTGTGAAAAATCCTTTACCTCCCTGCGCAACCTTGAGAGACCTGTTCTAAGCAGATAGTTTTCCGGTTTTTCCAGGAGCGGATCATCTTCCAGCAATGCCATTGCAGTGTTTCTGGCATCCTCAAGAATCTGACTGTCTTTGGCAAGATCAGATATGTGCAGGTCAACTGGGAGTCCGCTCTGCTGAGTTCCCTCAATATCTCCGGGACCTCTCATCCTCATATCTGCCTCGGCAAGTTCAAATCCGTCCTGTGTAGAGCACATAAGATCAATTCTCTGCTTTGACTCTTTGGTAAGTTTATGCCCTGTCATCAGAATGCAGTATGAGTTGTCGCTTCCCCTGCCAACCCGGCCTCTGAGCTGGTGAAGCTGAGAGAGTCCGAATCTCTCTGCGCTCTCAATCATCATAACTGATGCATTAGGCACATCCACGCCTACCTCTATAACCGATGTAGATACCAAAATGTTCGCTTTGCCTGAAGCAAAAAGTTCCATATCGTATGCCTTGTTCTCATTTTTCTGCTGGCCATGCACTACGGCGGTTACATATTCCGGGGCAGGAAACTCAAGAATCATTTGCTCATATCCCTCCTGAAGATTTTTGTAATCCATTTTTTCACTCTCTTTTATGAGCGGGTAGACAACAAAAATCTGCCTTCCGGATTTAATCTCCTCCTTCATGAAAGAGTAAATTCTCCTTCTCTGAGATTCTGTTCCGTGAATTGTCTGAATTGCTTTTCTTCCCGGAGGAAGCTCGTCAATTACAGAAACATCCAAATCTCCGTACAGTGTCATTGCAAGAGTTCTTGGAATTGGGGTCGCAGTCATTACCAGGACATGCGGAAGCATCTGTTCGTTTTTACTCCAGAGTTTTGAGCGTTGTTCAACTCCAAACCTGTGCTGCTCGTCAATGACGGCAAAACCAAGATTTAAAAACTGGACAGAATCCTCTATAAGAGCATGTGTTCCAAACAGAATATCAATAGTACCATCTGAAAGGCCTTCTGCAATTGCTCTTCTCTCTTTAGCCTTGGTACTACCGGTAAGCAGTGCAGTGTTTAATCCGGAGCCTTCGATAATTTTTTTTACTCCTGCGAAATGCTGGTTTGCAAGAACTTCTGTGGGAGCCATTATACATGACTGATAGCCGTTGTCTGCGGCAAGAACAGCGCAGAGAAGAGCGACCATTGTCTTTCCGCTCCCAACATCTCCCTGAAGGAGTCTGTTCATCTGTTTTCCTGAAGTAAAATCACTCCTGATTTCCCGAATTACCCTTTTTTGAGCATTTGTAAGTTCAAATGGTATGTTTTCGAAGCACTTATTGAATCTGCTTCCAACCTTTGGCATCATAATTCCCTTTGCTGAGCGCTGTCTGTAATTCTTCTGCCTGAGAAGGGAGAGCTGCAGAAAGAAGAGTTCTTCAAACTTGAGTCTTAGCTGAGCAGAGCCAAGACTTTTCATATCTGCAGGGAAATGGATATTTTGAAGAGCATCCCGCAAAGACATGAGTCTTTTCTTTTCAATAATCCCTTTGGGTAGTGACTCAGAAATGGTGTCTATGCATTGTCTGAGAAGATTTGCCTGAAATCTTGCGAATAGCTTATTTCCAATACCGCTGTTTCTGAGTTTTTCTGTAGAGGAGTAAACTCCAATCATATTTCCAACATAGTATGGATTTTCTTCGGTAACCGGGTCCACCTCCGGATGAACCATATTCAGACTCTGGTTAAATACGGTTGGCTTGCCGAATACTATATATTCAGTATTAAGCTTTAGCTTATCCTTCATCCATTTTATCCCCTGAAAGAATACGAGGTCAATAACACCTGTAGGGTCTGCAAATGTTGCAACCAGCCTTCTGGCCGGACCCTTCTCTCCAATCAGGTTAATTCTGGTAATTTTTCCCCTGAGCTGGATGAAACTCATTGTCGCCTCAATTTCGCTCACAGTGTAGATTCTTGTTCTGTCCACATACCTGAAAGGGAAGAGGTACAGCATATCGCGGAAGCTTTTTATGTTAAGCTCCTTTTCGAGAAGTACGGCTCTTTTCGGGCCCACTCCGGGAAGAAATTTTATCTCACTTTCCAATATGCCAGGCATATCACAAAGTTAACAATCTTCTCAGATTTTTGTATCTTGCACAAAATTTCTTGAAGCATTAAACATGAGTAATAAAATAGTGGTTGGTATAACCCAGGGAGACAGCAACGGCATCTCTTATGAAGTAATTGTAAAAGCACTCACAGACAGCAGGGTAATTGAAATATGCACACCAGTTATCTATGGCTCCTCTAAACTTTTTGGCTTTTATAAAAAACAGGTTCACGAAACTGAGGGAATGGTTACAAATGTAATCGCAAATCCTTCAGAAATTCACCACAAGAGAATTAACATAATTAACTGTGTCCCTGAAACAGTTGTTGCAGAACCGGGTAAATCTACACCGGAGAGCGCCAAAGCTGCCTTTCAATCGCTGGAAAAGGCTGTCGAGCATCTGAAAAAAGGTGAGATTGATGTTCTCGTTACAGCACCGTTTAACAAAGCTTCAATGAACCGTGATGGTTTTCACTTTAGTGGTCATACTGAATACCTTGCCAAGGAGTTTAATTCCATTGATTCACTTATGTTTATGGTGTCATCAGACCTGAAAGTTGGTCTTGTGACTAATCACCTCCCTTTGAAAGATGTTCCCGGCAAAATTTCAAAAGAGCTTATAGAAAAGAAGTGCAGGATTATGATTGATTCCCTCAGAAAAGACTTTGGTATTGAACATCCAAAAGTTGCTGTTCTTTCGCTGAACCCGCACTGCGGGGAGGAGGGACTCATGGGACATGAAGAGGAGGAGATTATCAAACCAGCTATTAAAGAACTTAAGGAGTCAGATGAACTTGTTTTTGGGCCCTATTCACCTGACGGATTCTTCTCATCACCAGTATATAAGAAATTTGATGCAATTCTAGCAATGTATCACGATCAGGGACTGATTCCATTCAAATCACTCTCTTTTGAAGAGGGAGTCAACTATACAGCCGGGCTGCCTGTTATCAGAACATCCCCGGATCACGGAACCGCTTTTGATATTGCAGGTAAAAACAAGGCAAGCCACTCGTCAATGCTCAGTGCAATCTTCATGGCAGTTGATATTTTCAGAAAGAGAAAAGAGTATGACCAGCTGAGAGTTAATCCTCTCAGAGTAGAGATTCCAACTTCAAGGAACAATGATTGAATTATTTACTGACGGGTCATCCAGGGGGAATCCAGGACCCGGAGGTTATGGCGTAGTTCTCAAAAGCGGGTCACACAGAAAGGAGATGTCCGCCGGCTATCGGATGACAACAAATAACAGAATGGAGTTACTGGCTGTTATTACCGGTCTTGAAGCACTCAAAAGACCGGGGTCTGACGTGACAGTCTATTCTGACTCTTCTTATGTATGTGATGCAGTCAACAAAGGATGGGTATTTGGCTGGGAGAAAAAACTATTTGCCAAAAAGAAAAATCCGGATTTATGGATTCGTTTCCTTAAGATTTACAGGATTCATAAGGTGAAATTTGTATGGATAAAAGGCCATGCCGGTCATCCGGAAAACGAGCGCTGTGACGAGCTCGCTGTGGCGGCTGCTTTGGGGCAAAATCTAATTGACGATTCCGGATACGAACCGGAAAATGAAAACAACCTTATTTAGCGTGGAGAATAATCCTGACCCCTGAGCCAAGGTTCAAATCCCGCTTCATGAATTCTTCTCTGCATCTCTTCGCTGCCCATTCTGAAACTGGCACCGGCGGAAGATACAACATTCTCCTCTATCATAATTGATCCCATATCATCTGCACCACAATGCAGGGCCATTTGACCTATTGTCTCTCCAACGGTGAGCCAGGAGGCCTGTATGTGAGGTATATTTGTAAGCATTATCCTGCTTATGGCAATCATCTTAAGGTGCTCAACAGGTGTAATATCTCTTTTTGCGCAAATTTCTGCAAGTTTAGTTCCCTCCATCTGCATTGGCCAGCTTATAAATGCCCTGAATCCGGGGGCTCCAGCAGGTTTATCGGCCTGAATTTCCCTTATTGTTACCAAATGCTCCATTCTCTCTTCAATAGTCTCGATATGGCCATAAACCATTGTTGCAGTTGTGCTTAAACCCATTTTGTGGGCAGCTCTCATCACTTCGCACCATTTTGCTGTATTTGGTTTAGCAGGAGAAATTATCTTTCTTATTCTGTCAGACAGAATTTCGGCACCGGCACCCGGAAGTGTTGTCAGCCCTGCTTTTACAAGCCTTTCGAGTGTCTCTTCAATTGAAATCCTGCTTATTCTTGCAATGTGAGCAACTTCAGGCGGACCAAGTGCGTTAAGCTTAATTTCAGGATCTATGGATTTTAATTCAGTGAAAAGGTTTTCGTAAAATGTGATGTCATAATTGGGGTGAAGACCTCCCTGAAGCAATATCTGGTCACCTCCCAGAGCTCTAAGTTCTGCAATTTTAACTTTGTACTCCTCTGTACTTGTAGTGTATGATTTTTCTTTCTGGGAAACAGTACAGTGAAAATTGCAGAAGAGACACCCTGAGATGCATACATTCGTGTAATTGATATTTCTGTCAATCTGCCAGCTTACCCTTTTTCCCGGAACGTGTGAGTACCTTAATTTCTGAGCTGTTTCAAACAATTCTGCAGGAGGGGCATTTCTGTACAGAAAGGCTCCTTCGTATGCAGATAAAGGTTCCTTGTTTAGTGCTTTTGTATATAATGTGTTTAAATTCATTTTGTTGAAATAAATATGGTACAATGCAAAAATAAAAGAATTATCCGAGAGTGAGGCAAAATAGGTATATTTGTATCATGAAAAAGTTTCTGGAAAGAGATAACCTTCGTTATGCCATGATAGGTGGCGGAAGCTGGGCAACAGCACTTGCAAAACTGCTGCTGAACCATCAGCAGCGTATATCATGGTTTATCAGAGACGAATCGGTTATTGAAAGTATAAAAAAGAGGGGACATAATCCCTATTATCTTCAGGCAGTTGAATTTGACCCTGAAAGAATTGACCTGAGCAGCGATATAAATGAAGTCATAGATAATTCAGATGTTCTTGTTTTTGCAATACCATCTGCATATTTTCTGGGAGAAGCTGCAAAAATCAGCCGTAAGCTGGATGAAAAATTTATTATAACTGCAATTAAAGGGATGGTACCAGTTGAAAACATCTCTATTGCAGAATATTTTAACATTTCTCACGGAGTGCCGTTCAGCAGAATTGGAGTTATAAGCGGCCCCTGTCATGCAGAGGAGGTAGCGATGGAGAGATTGTCATATCTTACTTTATCCAGTAAGTATATTGAAGTTGCAAGATCCATGTGTGATATTTTTGCCTGTGACTACATAAAAACTATTCCCGGAACTGATATCTACGGAGTAGAATATGCTGCGGTTCTTAAGAACATTTATGCAGTTGCTGCCGGAGTCTGTCATTCGCTTTCGTATGGAGACAATTTTATGGCAGTACTCATAACCAATTCATTTCACGAAATGAGGGATTTTCTGCATGCAACACACCCCGATAAAAGCCGCAGGACAGCAACATCTGCATATCTGGGTGACCTGCTGGTAACAAGTTATTCTCAGTTTAGCAGAAACAGAACATTTGGAATGATGATTGGAAAGGGTTACTCTGTTCAGTCTGCCCAGGTAGAGATGAACATGGTTGCAGAGGGTTACTACGGAACAAAATGTATATACGAAATCAACAGAAAATACAATCTGCATATGCCAATAGCCGAGGCTATGTATAAAATTCTGTATGAACACAAATATCCGGCTTATATAATTAAACAACTGGCAGATCAGCTACAGTAAAATGAAACATAAATTAGAAGTAGATTATAATGCTGCAAGAGGTTTTCTTGCAGACAGAGAGGTGAATGATGCATTCGCAAAATCAATCAAAGCACTTGAGGTGCTGGAAGGAAGAGAGGGCAGGGGGAATGAATTTCTCGGATGGCTTGATCTCCCTTCTGAGACAGACGAAACACTATTAAGCAGAATTGAAGGTGTAGCCCGCAGGTGGCAGAACGGAATAGATGTAGTAGTAATAATTGGAATCGGAGGGTCTTACCTTGGATCAAAAGCCGCACTTGATGCGCTGACTCATCATTTTGACCTCTATCTTGAGAAGAGTTCTTCTCCTAAAATTGTATTTGCAGGTCAGAATCTTTCAGAGGATTACCTCTCTGAGCTAATGGAGCTGCTTTCGGCCAAATCTGCAGCAGCAGTGGTGATATCAAAATCCGGAACGACAACAGAACCGGCTGTTGCATTCAGAATTATTAAACAGCATTTTGAGGAAAAATACGGAAAGGAGGAGAGTGCCAGAAGAATAGTTGCTGTAACGGATGAATCCAGGGGAGCTCTGAGAAAACTTTCAGAAATGGAGGGATATGAAACATTCATTATTCCTGATAATGTTGGAGGCCGCTTTTCTGTGCTAACTCCTGTAGGACTCATACCTGTTGCAGTTGCGGGATACGACATTAGAGCTATGCTTGAGGGAGCCCGGGATATGCAAAAGAGATCTTCTGAACATTCTGAAAACAATCCTGCCGTGGCGTATGCTGCAATCAGAAATGCCCTTTACAGTTCGGGCAAGAAAATAGAAATTATTGTGAATTATAATCCTAAGCTTCAGTATGTTGCTGAGTGGTGGAAACAACTTTACGGGGAGAGCGAGGGAAAAGAGAACAAAGGTATATTTCCTGCATCTGTTAATTTCACTTCAGACCTCCACTCCATGGGTCAATACATTCAGGAGGGGGAGAGACATATTTTTGAAACGGTAATAAGTGTTGAGAAGCCAAACAGAAGTCTGTCAATTGCTAATGATCCCAAAAATCTTGACGGATTAAATTTTCTATCAGGAAAAAGTATAGATGAATGCAATAAAATGGCAGAACTTGGTACTAGAATTGCCCATGTTGACGGCGGTGTTCCTAATATGAGAATCATACTTCCTGAGATAAACGAATATAATATCGGGTCGTTGTTCTATTTCTTCGAAAAGGCCTGCGGCATAAGTGCATACATGCTTGATGTAAACCCATTTGACCAGCCCGGTGTTGAGGACTATAAAGTAAATATGTTTGCTTTGCTTGGAAAACCAGGTTTTGAGGAGAAGGCAAAAGAACTTAGAGCAAGAAGCCTGTAATGAAATTTCTGAAAGAGATAGCCGGCAGCTTTTACAGCCGTGAAGGACAAAAGATCAGTGAGATATGCTTTGTCTTTCCCGGAAGAAGAGCCGCTCTCTTCTTTCAGAAAGAGCTGGGCGAAGTAGCTGAGAGACCTCTGTTTTCTCCTGCTGTTCTCACCATTAATGACCTTTTCACTCGTCTCTCCGGACTTAGAGTAGCGGACAGGCTTGATGTGCTTTTCAGACTTTATAAAATCTTTACTGAATTATCAGATTCCAAAGAGAGTTTTGATGAGTTTATCTTCTGGGGAGAAATTGTCTTGGGGGATTTTGACGATGCAGACAAATATCTTGTAAATGCAGATAAACTGTTTGCGAATGTCAGGGACCTCAAAGAGATTGAAAGTGACTACTCTTTTCTTTCTGAGAGACAACTTGAGGCTGTAAGAAGCTTCTGGTCAAGTTTTATAACAGGAGAAAACAGCGAAAAAAAACAAAAATTCAAAGCATTATGGGAAGTTCTATATCCCATGTACATAAGAATCAAGGAGGAACTTGAAGCCGAAGGGTGTGGTTATGAAGGTATGATATACCGGAAAATTGCTGATTCTCTTCGCAGCGGAGACAACTCCGGATTAATGGAGAAGCTGGGAGGTTACAGAGAGGTTGTATTTGTAGGATTCAATGCGCTTAATGAATGCGAAAAGCTCTTTATGACCACCCTTCAGAAATCAGGTAAGGCAGATTTTTACTGGGATTTCTGCGGAGATATGGTTACTGATCCCAATAACAAGGCATCACTTTTTATAAGGGAGAACATGTTACGGTTTCCTTCCAGAATGAATCTGGATTTTACTGTAACAGAAAAACCTCAAATAGAGATTATCGGGGTTCCATCTGCAACAGGACAGACTAAACTTGCAGGAGAAATTATCAGTGAGCAAAGAGGTGGAATAAACAGTGCTGTGATATTACCAGATGAATCTCTGCTGACACCTATGCTAAGGTCTGCAGACAGTATCCCAGAAGGAATAAATGTTACAATGGGATATCCTTTAAGGGAGGGTTCAATTGTTTCACTGGTAGAAAATTTTATTGAACTGCAGAAAGGTTCACTCTATTTCAGACGTGTCCTTCCAATACTGAGGCATAGTTATATTAAGCTGATTACTCCGCAGGCAGCAGAAATGAGAGAGAGGGAGATAACAGAAAACAATCTGATATATATTAATCCTGAGTTGTTTGCGGGAGATGAACTTCTTGAAAAAATCTTCAGAAAGGTAACTTCTGATTCTCTTACTTCTGTGGAGAATATAAACAGACTTTCTGACTATCTTCTGGAAATCATGGATTTGCTCGTTGCACGAATAGATGTAACTCAGGTTGAAAAGGAGTTTATTTACTATCTGTATACAACTGTAACCAAGCTTAAGTCCTTCTCAATTCCTATGTCAGTTGCTACTTACCTGAGACTTTTCAGACAGTTGGTCAACTCGACTTCTATACCATTCAGGGGAGAACCGCTGGCAGGATTGCAAATTATGGGTGTACTTGAAACGAGATGTCTTGATTTTGATAATCTTGTTATTTGCTCAATGAATGAGGGAGTGTTTCCTTCAAGGTCTTCATCAAATTCTTTTATTCCAAATAATTTGCGCCGCGGATTCTCTCTCCCGGATTATGAATACAGAGATGGCGTAACTGCATATCATTTTTACAGAACACTATACAGGGCAAAAAAGGTGTGGTTGCTGTATGATACAAGAACCGAGGGGTTGGTTACAGGCGAAATGAGCAGGTTTATCCTTCAGCTTAAGTATCACTACCAGTTAAAGATGAAGGAAAAAATCGCAACCTACAAAATTGGAAAAACAGTCACAGAGCCTGTTGTTATAGATAAGAATGACAAAGTTTTGAAAGAACTGGATTTTTATCTTAACGGAACAAGGCCTTTATCTGCGTCCTCAATATCTGCATATATCTCCTGTCCCCTAAGATTCTATTTTCAGTATGTAAGGGGTATAACTGAGGAGACCTCTGTGAGCGAATCAGTTGAAGCAAATACTTTTGGTAATATTTTCCACAAATCGATGGAGAGTATCTACAGTAATTATAAAGGAAAAACCGTTACAAAAGAGACTCTGGCTTCAATCATAAAAAATCTGGACTATGTTGAAAATGTGGTCTCTGAGCAGTTCAAAAAAGAACAGAAAATTGATGAGATCAAGGGTCATAATCTTCTTGTTGACAAGCTTATTGTAAGATATGTTCTCAAAACTCTGGAATTTGACAAAACAATTGCTCCTTTTAACTACATTGAATCTGAAATGAGAATTGAGAAACCATTCTCCTTTGCAGAAGGGAAGAGAGTAAATATCAAAGCATTTATTGACAGAGTTGATGAGAGAAACGGAATGCTCAGAATTGTTGACTACAAAACAGGAAGAAATCCGGATCCTTTCAGAGATTTTGGAGATATCTTCAACTCTGCTTCTGAAAAGAAATACGATGTTATTCTCCAGATGTACCTCTATGCCATGCTTCTTGCTCCTGACAGAGAGTCTTTGCTTACACCTTATATACTAAGGGAGATTGTTCACGGGGGTACTCTTGAACTGGCATCAAACACGGAATTAACAGAGCAATTTAAAACTCATCTGAGAGAGAAACTTTTTGAAATTTTCAATCCTGAGGTACCATTTGTTCAGACTTCGGCACTTAAGAAGTGCGGATATTGTCCCTTTAACCAGATATGCAGATGATATGGGAAAAGTAAAATTATACAAGGCATCTGCAGGGTCCGGAAAGACCCACAAGCTTACAGAAGAGTACCTGAGACTTCTGGGAGAAGATAATTATGCATACAGGCGTATTCTTGCTGTGACTTTTACAAACAAGGCTACAGAAGAGATGAAGAGGCGGATTGTGGAGGTTCTATTCAGAAAGAGCAAGGAAGACCCGCGCGCAGGTAATATTCTTACCAACATTCTTCATGATTACTCGCAGTTTAACATAAGCACTATAGACAAGTTTTTCCAGCAGGCACTGAGAGCTTTTGCCAGGGAAATTGGCAAAAACAGCTCATACAGTGTAGAATTGGATCAGGATATGATTCTTCTGCAGGCAATTGACCAGCTGATACTCAATCTTGACAGGGAGGAGAATGCTCCGGTACTGGAATGGCTTCTTAATCTGTCATATGAGAAAATTGAAGCAGGCGAAAACTGGGATGTAAAGTCCGATGTGTTTTCTACTGCAAAACAACTATTCAGAGAGGCATACAAACTAGCTGTAAAGGAGAGCGGGAACTCTATAACTGATAAGAAGAGTATCAGTGATTATAACCAGATTCTAAAGGAAATTCTGACCAGATATGAAGATTCAATGAGGGAATACGGCAGGAGTGCTCTATCGCTTTTAAAATCAAATGGACTTTCTGCAGATGATTTCAGTTACGGGAAAGCATCTTTTGCATCCAGATTTGCAAAACTGGCTGCAGGAGACTGCTCACTCTCAAATGACAGATTCATTGCTGCATGTAATGATACTGCAAAATGGTTTTCAAAAGATACTGCAAAAAAAAATCCGGCACTTATCGCAAAGGCAGAGAGTGCTGTTGATGCCGGCTTGCTTAATCTGATGAACTCAATAACTGAACTTGAAGAGGAGAAATATACAGATTTTGTAACTGCCCAGGCAATTTACCCGAACCTTTTCACTCTTGGAATTCTTTCAGATATTGATAACAGTATCAGGGAGGTTTCCAGAGAAAACGGAATTGTACTGCTTTCTGAGACTACAGAGCTGTTAAATAAAATTATTGACGGCAGTGACACCCCTTTTATATATGAAAAAATGGGGACAAGACTCGACCATTTTATGCTGGACGAGTTTCAGGATACATCAGTACTCCAGTGGGAGAATTTTCGTCCACTTGTTATGAACAGCCTCTCTTCCGGATATGATAACCTGATAGTTGGAGATGTTAAACAAAGTATTTACAGATGGAGAGGGTCAGACTGGGGTTTACTCAACAATAATGTCTATTCAGATCTTGGTTCAGATTCAATTTCTGAGAGTGAATTAACTGAAAACTGGCGCTCGGCAAGGGAGATCATTGATTTTAATAATGATTTTTTTCCGTATGCTGCCGAGCAATGTGATATTATTGCAGCACCAAGTGCAGAAATGGAGAAAAATAACTTTACTGTCTCTGACATCTATTCTGGTGTTCAGCAGCACCTTCCGGGAGAGCGGGCTGCTAAACATGGATATGTGGAAATAAGGTTTTTTGAGGAGGAGAAGGGTGCCGAAGAGACATGGAAACAAAAGGCACTTAGCCATATCCCGCAGCAAATTGATGCCCTGATTGAAAGCGGTCAGAGTCTTAAGGATATTGCGATTCTTGTAAGGTCGAACCTTGAAGGTGCCACTGTCGCCGAATACCTTATAAGTAAAGATTATAAAGTAATATCAGAAGAGTCTCTTTTTCTCAGATCATCGGAAAGTGTATCAAAAATTATTTCAACGTTAAGATATTATTGTAAACCGGGTGATTCTATAAACAATATCATTGCCGAATTTTCTGATATTCCCCTGGAAAATAAAAGAGATGTAGCCAGGCTTCCTCTTTATGAAATGTGCGAGGCAATTGCCGGAGAGTTGAGTGAAGAGACCAGAAAGGGAGAATCGGTATATATACTGGCTCTTCTTGACACTGTGCTTGACTTTGTTAAAAACAACAGATCAGATCTCTCTGCATTTCTTGAATGGTGGGACGAAAAAGGGTCGGGAAAATCAGTTCCTGCTCCTGAAGGACAGGATGCTGTAAGGGTAATGACCATCCATAAATCAAAGGGGCTTGGTATTGGATCTGTAATTATTCCATTCTTTACACTTGATTTTAGCAGGGCAGATGGTGGTATAATGTGGTGCAAGCCACATATTGAGCCGTTTAATGCACTTCCTCTTGTGCCTGTTGTAAGGAGATCCAGTCTTAATCAAACCCACTTTTCCGCTGCATGGAAAGAGGAGTATATGAGGAATATCGTTGACAACATAAATCTTGCATATGTTGCATTTACAAGGGCAATAGATAATCTGATTGTATTTGCTCCGGCCAATAAATCCAACGGAAACGGCAGTTCCAGAATTTCAAATTTTCTTTATTCAAAATATGAGGGAGAGATGAATGAGAATATGCAGGTTGTATTCGGAAAAATGAACAAGAAATTGTCCAAAAGTGATGACCACTCTGCAGAGATAAGTATTCCCGGTTTCGTAACGACAGACCCGTCAGAAAGACTAAAACTCTCATTAAGGGCCGGAGAATTTTTCAGCGAGTCTCAAAAAGCCAGAAAAAGAGGAGTTGTAATACACTCAGTACTTTCAAGAATCTATTCGGAGTCAGATATAGTGGCATCGGTAAAGGAGGCTGTTTCATCAGGTGAGCTATCGCATGAAGATGAAATCTCTACAATTCAGATGCTCACTGATTTGGTTAAGTCAGTAAAACCGAGAGGCTGGTTTCAGGGAAAGTCAGGCGTTTATAATGAGCTTGAAATCCTTGAACCGGGTGGAGCAGTCAGCCGTCCGGACAGAGTCGTTATTGCAGGTGAAACATCTGTTATTGATTTCAAAACAGGGAAACAGAGATTACCATCTCATTCAAGGCAGATTTCAAAATATACAAGTCTCCTTAAGGAGATGAATTTTACAAATGTGAAAGGGTTTATCTGGTATCTTGAGGATAACTTTATTGAAGAGGTTGTCTGAGAATATTCCTTGAAACAAACTCCTCAGCAGTATAGGCATCGGCATCCTTAAGCATAACCCTTTTATCCTTATCCAGTATGTATACTGACGGAGATGCCCTTCTGTCATAAAGCTGTTCTGTTATTACCATGTTATCTTTATCATAGCCAATAATCCAGCTTTCGGGAAAATTTGCTGCATGCTTTCTCCAGCTATCGTAATCTGTACCTGTGTAAACAGCCAGTATCCTTAATTTTTTATCTGCCTTTGAAAAGATATCCGAAGAAATTATATAATCCTTATTGGAGGTGCATGAATTACAATCAGGCTCATAGAAAAAAATCATTGTGTAGGATGATTTAATACTGTAAAGTGCAATCTCTTCTCCTTTTGAAGTAATAATACTGAAATTTCCGGCTATCATACCCGGCCTGTTCTTTTGGAGTGTCTGAAGTTGAAATGCAAATCTTTCAGAAGCTCCGGGCATAAGTTTATCTCCGCTTAAAAAGCCCTCTGCCACTGTTATATACAGTTCTTCGTTTCTGTATGGTGAATTAGGGTTATAAAGTGTTTTCTCAAACAATTCAATAAAAGGTTCCTGAATATTCCATCCGGAACCGGCGCAACGCTCTGCGTGTGCTCTCAGCCCTGCGGATGCACTGTTTAATGAGCCTGATGCAAGTATCTTCAGATAATCTTCGAATGGTTTCTGAATTATTTCTGCCGGTATGGCAGCAGTTGTGTCATCCCATGGAAGATTGTCCCAAAAGTGCCGCGACAGGAAATCAATCCGTCCGGATTCATCATTTATAAGAGAAGGAACAGTAATGTATTCAAAGGTATAACTCTCTTTCTCATAATTACTTTTGCATGATGGAGCAGACAGGATTAATGCTGCAGTAAGTATGCCTTGCAATGCCGGTTTTAAGAATGACTTCATTATGTTAAATTTCTGATACAAATTTAATAAAACTAGTTGGAGAGAAATTTGTTATTGTGTATATTTAAAAGAGAATAAATTTCAGAAACCATGAAAAAATCAGATATAGGGTTAATTGGTCTCGCCGTAATGGGAGAGAATCTTGTTCTAAATATGGAGAGCAAGGGATTTAAAGTTTCAGTCTATAACAGAACGGCTGAGGTAACTGACAAATTCATTTCAGGCAGAGCCTCGGGAAAAAACATAGAGGGCTTTGCGGCTCTGAGGGATTTTACAGAGTCACTTGAGTCACCAAGAAAGGTAATGATGATGGTACGGGCAGGAGAAGCCGTTGATAAAATAATTGATCAGCTTATACCTTTACTTTCTCCGGGAGACATAATAATTGATGGCGGAAACTCTTACTTTGCCGATAGTGAGAGAAGACAAAAATACATTGAGTCAAAAGGACTTCTTTTTGTAGGAGCCGGTGTTTCAGGAGGAGAGGAGGGTGCTCTCAAAGGTCCTTCTATAATGCCTGGAGGTTCATTTGGCGCATGGAAACATATTAAGCCAATATTTACATCAATCGCCGCCAAGGCAGAGGATGGTGAGCCGTGCTGCGAGTGGATTGGAAGAGGCGGGTCCGGACACTTTGTAAAAATGGTTCATAACGGAATTGAGTATGGCGATATGCAACTTATTTCAGAGGCTTACTATGTGATGAAGAATATGGTAAACCAGTCTAATGAAGAGATTGGTGATACATTTGAAAAATGGAACAAAGGTCCGCTGCAAAGCTATCTTGTTGAGATTACCTCTCAGATTATGAGACATAAGGATAAGAGCGGAGATTATCTGGTAGATAAAATCCTTGATGCAGCAGGTCAGAAGGGAACGGGAAAATGGTCTGTTAACAGTGCCATGGATATGGGAATATCACTTAATCTTATAGCAACAGCTGTTTTTGAAAGATCACTATCTTCCAGAAAAGAGCTGAGGGAGAGAGCAGCTCAGAAATTTCACAGAAACATAGATGCTTTTTCAACACCATCAGAAAAAGAGATACACGATTCTCTTTATGCGTCAAAACTGACTTCATATGCTCAGGGTTTTGACCTGTTGCAGAGTGCTTCAAAAGAGTACAGCTGGAACCTTGATTTCGCCTCTATTGCCAGAATCTGGAGAAACGGCTGTATTATCCGCTCAGGATTTCTGAACAAGATTTCAAATGCGTACTCCTCTGACCCTGATCTTAAGGCTTTAATGTTGTCTGACTATTTTGTAAACGAGATATCTGAGTCCCTGCCTCAGTGGAAATCGCTAATTTCAAAAGCAGTACTTGCAGAAGTCTCTTTACCTGCATTCAGCGCGGCAATTAATTACTTCTATTCATTTACTTCAGGGAAACTGCCGGCAAATCTCCTTCA